>Ga0182018_10000052_pt1 | contig 134365 bp, 84 predicted proteins | sample 812P2MmetaG_FD_120490 | JGI IMG/M metagenome (GOLD analysis project Ga0182018, IMG submission 120490) | Permafrost microbial communities from Stordalen Mire, Sweden - 812P2M metaG | ecosystem: Environmental > Terrestrial > Soil > Wetlands > Permafrost | place: Sweden: Stordalen | collected... | reverse complement strand
GCCGGGCGCACAAACAAAGAATGCCGGGGCGATTGCCCCGGCATTCTTTGTTCCCAATAGCATTACCTTGCCTTTGACTTTGCAATCGAGTTGAGCAATCGGACCGTCCGGCTTAAGCACAAGCGAACGGGTCCCGGTTCTTAAGACGCCAGCCCCAATCCCACCAGGTTGGCGGCCGCAATGATGATGATCATCCCCGCCCAGAGAATGCGAACCGGCCTGCTTCCAACCCCGGCCCACTCGCCCAGCGCAAGACCGACAAAACCTGCGAATAGAACATAGCCGCTCATGTGCAGCATCCAGTTCACATACGAAAGCCGCTCTGGGATGTTGGCCTGCCCCCAGGCGTAGAAGAAGAACTGCAGGTACCACATGATGCCGCCCATTGCGGCCAGCGATGCATTCTTCAGCAGCGTTCCCCGGGGGTGAGAAAGGTCGCTGCGCAGCGAAAGTCTCTTCAATGCGGCAAGGCGAATGAAGCAATAACTCAAATTCACGACTGCGCCGCCTCCCATGATGAAAACGTAACTTGGCAATGCAGCGTAGAGCGGATTCACGCCCAGCTGAAGCGCCGCAGCCTTCATCGGCTCCGCCGCATCAATTGCAAATGCCATGCCGGAAGAAAACACACCGCAAAGAACCGCCAGAATGAGTCCAAGCTTAAGGTTGAACTCCCTGAGCTCGCCGCTCAGTTGTATCTCTTTCTGGTGGCCGGCATAGGAAACGACCGCTACACCCATAAGGGCAACCAGGACTCCTGCCATGGTGAACAGGCCGCCCTTCGTCGTAAACAGAATCGCTGCCTGGCCGTGCAGAATGGGAGGCATGAGGGTACCAACCATGAGAGTGACGCCTATGGCCACGCCGACTCCCAAAGAAATTCCCAGGTGGCGCATCGTGAGACCGTAGCTCACATTTCCGACTCCCCACATCGCTCCAAACAGAGCCACCTTCAGTAGCACATGCGTGTCGATCGATGCATAAAACGCGTGAAAGTCTGGGAGCAGCAGAAAGCTCACGGAAATTGGAAGCAATATCCATGAGAAGAACCCCGCGACGGCCCAGGTGGTCTCCCAGGACCATTTCTTCACCTTCCCAATGGGCGCATAAAACGAAGCGGCCGATGCCGCCCCAACCATGTGCCACCCTATCCCAGCCAGGATTACCGGCATTGAAACACCTCTTCTCCACGCTTCCGGCTTTTTAATACGTTGCCGGATAAATGGGATTGCAATTGCTACATCTCGACCGAAAACGTGTAACTTCCTGCCGGCAATTCAAACCCGTTCCTCTCGCCGTCGGTGAACCCCTTCACCAGTTTGCTCTCCGCCAGCGGAACGCCCGCAAGCTTGTACCGCTTTGCCGCGTTCTCACTCAAACTCAACAAGCCTTTTGTATTGGCTGGGATGGTTACATGCCACACGGCCGTCGTTCCCGCCACCTTCCAATCCGAATGAATCGGGCCGTACGTCGAAGCGTAGTCGAACTTCACGCTTCCCAAACGCTTGTCGAACACCGGATGCAACGCCACCGTGTGGAAACCCGCATCCAGCGGCGATGCATCCACGCCCGCCGCATAGCGATAAATCCAATCCGCCACCGCGCCATAAGCGTAGTGATTGTAAGAGTTCATGCTTGGATCGTCCTTCATCTGGTCGCCATTCCACCGTTCCCACATCGTCGTCGCGCCGTGGCCCACCAGGTAGCCCCAGGACGGATACTGCGTGTTGAGCAGCAACTGATAAGCCAGTTCCTCGTGTCCGCTCTTGGTCAGTTCCTCAAGCAGGTACGGAGTCCCCAGAAAGCCCGTGCTCAGCAGTCCATGATTGGCTTCGATCTTGTCTACCAGCTTTTGAGCAGCGGCCGCGCGCAATTCCTCCGGCAACAAGTTCATGTGCAGAGCCAATACGTAACCGGTCTGTGTGGCGCCACCATTACTCTTTGCGTTAGGGTTATTGATTGCACCGAAGGGCGAAGGGCTGTTGTCGGCACCGGCCACAAAACCGTCAGCATGCACGAATTTCTTCTGGAATGCCACACGGATCTTCTCAAAAAGCCGCGAATATTTCTCGGCATGCTCGGTGCGTCCCGTCGCGCGCGCCATCTGCTGCATCAGCGTCACGTCATAGGCCCAATAGGCAGTCGCAATCAGCCTCTGATCCGTCTTTCCCTCAGGTGATAGCCAATCCCCATACGGAATCCCGGAGTTGTGCAGCCACAATCCATCGGGATTCGAAGACTCGATGGCATTGAGATACTTTTCCATCGCCGCCCAGTTGTGCTCAATCACTCTCGTATCGCCCGTTTGCAGCCACGATGTCCACGGGATAATCACGCCCGCGTCGCTCCACCCTGCCCCGGAGCTTGAAGACTCCTGAGCGGTTCCCGGCGAGTAGACACCGTAGTACGGTGTCCCCGACTGCGTGCCCCGCATATCTCCGGCGAACTTGCGCGAGAACGTCGCCAGGTCCATGTTGTAACTCGCCGTACGCCAGAAAACCTGCGCATCCGCCATCCATCCCAACCGTTCATCGCGCTGAGGGCAGTCCGAAGGTACACCCACAAAGTTCGACCGCTGCCCCCACAGAATGTTGGTCCACAGCTTGTTGATCATCTCGCTGCCGGTTTCAAGCTTCGCCGTGAAAGCCGCATCCGTGTGAAAAGCTAGCGCGCTTACAGCATCCTTGCCCGGCGCTGTGGGAAGCCCCGTCAATTCGAGATAGCGGAAGCCGTGAAATGTGAACTGCGGCGTAAATTCCTCCACACCGTGGCCGTTCAGAATAAAGTGATCCGTCGCCTTTGCCGTGCGCAGATTGTCGGTATAAATTGTGCCATCCGCATTCACGATCTCCGCGAATCGCAGCCTCACATCCGTGCCCCTCGGCCCCGAAACCCGCACCCGCTCCACGCCGGAAAAGTTTTGCCCGAAGTCATACACGTAAACGCCCGGCTTCGGCTCGCTCATCGATTTTGGCGTCATCGTCCGCTCGACGCGAATCGATGGGAAGTCCTGTGCCTCGATCGCCACCGGTTTGGGATCAATGACCAAAACGCGCTGCGCGTCCATCTCAAATGACCCCGTTTCCCAACCCAATTGCGTCAGTCGCGCATCCCTGGTCTCGCCGTCGTAGATCTCAGCATGTTGAATGCTTGTGGTGCCTGCTTGCCACGTCGCATCCGTTGCAACCCATTCCACGGTGCCGTCCGTATGCTCAATGCGCAATTGCGCTCGCAGCGCCGGCGGTGTCTCCCCGTAATTGTTGGGCTGCTGGAACCATTCCAGTGGTGTCTCGTACCAGCCCGGTGCAAGCAGCGCCACAATCACATTCTTCCCGCTTGCCGCTGCCGCGGTCACATCGTAGGTCTGGTATTTCACATGCTGCCGATAATCAGTCCATCCCGGCGCGAGCACATCGTCCCCTACGCGCTTGCCATTCAAGAACATCTCATAAGCGCCAAGAGCCGTTGAATAAAGGCGTGCCTTCTTCACTGGTGCGCTCACCGTAAACTTATATTCCAGCGCCTTCACCGAATCCGGAATCCACGGATGTCCAAGCGGCGCATTCGTCGGCCCCGGTCGCTGCGACCAAACCACCGCCGACTTCCATCCCGAGTCGTCAAATCCCTTCTCTTGCCAGCCCGTTGCCCCATGCACCGCCGATTTCCAATCCGTACCGCTGGAAAACGCTTCTGTGGTTCCGTCCGTGTACTCAACAACCAGAGTGGCAATCATCGGTGACGCGTCGGCCGAGGCTCTTCCGCTGTGATTGTCTACGTAATGCACGGTCTCAATCGCGATTGAGTTGACGCCTGCGCTCAGACTGCCTGAGACGTCAGCACGGACAAACTTCTTCCACGGCATCTGCTTCCACGGAGGAAACTTGCCCGCCATCAGCACCTGGGCTCCGTTTACCCACGCTGCGACAGTGTCCTGCCCAGTCGCATACAGAGCGGCCCGCCGAAATGGCTTTGCCAGCGTCACCGTTTGCCTGTAAGAGGTGTGCTGTTCAGCGGCATTCTCCGCCGCCAGCACACTTGCGTCCGGATTGGCAATCCAACTGGCCGGCGCGTGGCGAACAGCAGCTTCCTCTGGCGTCTCGTATCCAATCCACTGGGAGCGCCAGCCCTCGGGGGTGATCAGCCCAGTCTCCCACCATGCAATTTCGCTCGCCGCATACGCCTTTCCCGTCGCACCCCACACTTTCACCAGCCAGTAGGTACGCGTGCTCGCCGCAATGGCAGGCCCCTTGTAGCAAACATTCAAACTCTCGCCCGACTCAATCCGTCCGCTATCCCAAATGTCTGCCTTGCCCTGGCGGAGCAAACCCGGTAGCGACGCCACCATAACCTGATACGCAGTCTGTTTCGCGCCGTTCGCCGGATCCTGCAACTGCCACGAAAGTAGCGGCGCTGGATCGTCAATCCCCAGAGGATTCTTCAGATTGTCGACACGCAACTGCACTGGGCCTTTGAACGCTGAGACCCCAAATGCCGTCATGGGCGCTGCCACCATCGCTGCTAGCCCACACGCCAGCCATCGCACCATTCTCTTCTTCATCTGGCTGCTCTTCTTCCTCAAATAAACCCCTCCATTGTGCAGCTTGACGCCATGCGCTTAAAAGCAGTTCTGCTCCTGCATGCCCCAGTCCGCAAAAGTTTATCCAATGGAATAAACCCGGAAGGGAGAACAATAATTGTCCGTCCTTCCATTGTCAAAAGGGACGCAAAGCCAGCCCCAATCGATGCCAGCTACACTCTGCCCCGGCAATCCCGCCTCCGCCCGTTACACTTTCCCCATGGGCCTTCGCCTCCTCGCAGCCACCACCAGCCAAGGCAAGCTCCGCGACTTCCGCACAGCCGCCCGGGCATACGCGATCTCCATCGATCCTCTGCCCGCACTCACTGCCGTTCCAGCCCCTGAGGAAGACGGCGCGACCTTCACCGCGAATGCAACCCTGAAAGCGGTCTACTACTCCCAATTCGCACCCGGCATGATGGTCCTTGCCGACGACTCCGGCCTGGAAGTCGACGCCCTCGACGGAGCGCCAGGCGTCCGCTCGGCCCGTTTTGCCGCAGACTCCGGCCTGGTCGACTCACCCGACGCGAATGACAACACCGACGTCTGGAACAACATCATCTTGTTGCAGCGCCTTGCCGGTGTGCCCATGGCCCGGCGCACAGCGCGCTACTTTTGCGCGCTCGTAGCTGCCCGCGACGGCCAGGCCCTCCACACCGCGCAAGGCACTGTAGATGGCCTCATCCTTGAAGCGCCCCGTGGCACCGGCGGTTTTGGCTACGATCCGCTCTTCTATCTCCCTGCTCTCGATCAAACCATGGCCGAGCTTGACCTTGAAACCAAGCATTCGCTTAGCCATCGAGGTCGTGCAATTGCGGCTCTTCTGCCCATGCTCCGGTCTTGAGCTTTTCCCTCAAATCCACATCATGGAGTCAAACCCTGCGGGCTGAGTTGACGGGGGTGATGTGGGACACCAATAATGCAGGATGAATTAAGCACTCATTTGCCGTCCCTCTATCTGGAACAGCCTCCACCTGAAGCCCTTAGGAGCCAACAATTCCATGGCAACTGCTCAACAATCTCCCGCGCCCACCGCGGTTCCGACTGTCCGCCCAGGGGTGCAACCGCTCAGAGCCGCTCAGGGAAACTCATTTCTCTGGCACAAGCTTCACTCTTTGCTCGGTGTAATCCCAATCGGCGCCTTTCTGCTTGAGCACCTGCTCTCGAACTTCGAGGCTCTTAAAGGTCCGATTGCCTATGGGGACCAGGTCAAATTCCTGAACGGGCTACCCCTGGTGCGCGTGCTTGAGTGGACCTTCATTTTTCTGCCCATCCTCTACCACGGCCTGTATGGCATTTACATCTGGCTGCGCGGAAAATCCAATATTGTCTACTACCCCTGGTCCGGCAATTGGATGTACACAGCCCAGCGCTATACGGGCTTGATCGCGTTTCTCTATATTGGCCAGCACGTCTTTCGCCAGCGCTTTTCAGGCATCTCCTTACCAGAGAATCCCTATGCTTCATTTCATAAGGTGCAAATGGAGCTGCAGAACCCGTGGATGCTGGCCGTCTACATCATCGCCATGATCGCTATCTGCTGGCACTTCGCGTACGGCGTCTGGCTCTTCGCGGCCAAGTGGGGCATCACTCCCGGCGAAACCGCACGCAAGCGCTTCGGCTACATCTGCGCCGCACTTGGCATCGCGCTTGCCGTAGTTGGACTGGCAAGCATCTGGGCCTTTGTCGGTGGCAAGTATCCGAACGCTCCTGAGAATCCTGTGCCGGCTGTTTCGGTCTTGTATGCTCCGCCCAATCCCAGCTCTTCGAACACGATGATCAGCTAAGAACCAGCGGCTGGCAGCAGTCTTTGTCGGAAAGGAAGTTCGTTCATGGCAGCACCCAGAATCATTGTGGTTGGCGGAGGATTGGCAGGACTCGCAGCGGTCATCAAGATCGCTGAAGCAGGCGGCAACGTCGACCTCTTCTCCATCGTCCCCGTCAAGCGTTCGCACTCGGTCTGCGCCCAGGGTGGCATCAACGCCGCAAAGAATCTGAAGGGTGAAGGGGACACCACCGACAAGCACTTCGACGACACCATCTACGGCGGCGACTTTCTGGCCAATCAGACCCCGGTCAAGGCCATGTGCGAGGCTGCTCCTGCCATCATCGATCTCCTTGACCGCATGGGCGTACCCTTCAATCGCACTCCAGAAGGTCTGCTTGACTTTCGGCGCTTCGGCGGCACGCTCTACAACCGCACCGCCTTTGCGGGAGCGACAACCGGCCAGCAGCTCCTCTACGCGCTCGACGAGCAGGTCCGCCGTCACGAGTCTACTGGCCACGTAAAGAAGTACGAAGGCTGGGAGCTTCTCTCCGCGGTGCTTGACTCCAACGGAGCAGCCCGCGGCATCACCGCGCTGGATCTGCGCACAATGGAACTCCGCAGCTTCCCCGCCGACGCCATCATTCTGGCCACAGGCGGAAACGGCGCTTTGTTTGGCAAGAGCACCAACTCCGTGGTCTGCACCGGCTCTGCCCAGTCGGCCATCTTCCAACAGGGCGCATACTACGCCAACGGCGAGTTCATCCAAGTCCACCCCACCTGCATCCCCGGCGAAGACAAACTGCGACTCATGTCGGAATCTGCCCGCGGAGAAGGCGGCCGGGTCTGGGTTCCCCGCATTGCCGGTGACAAGCGGCCGATCAAGCAAATTCCCGACTCCGATCGCTGGTACTTCCTGGAAGAGTGGTATCCAAAATACGGAAATCTGGTCCCGCGCGACGTTGCCACCCGTGCCATCCACAAGGTTGTGTATGAGTATGGCCTTGGACTCGATGGCCAACCGATGGTCTATCTTGATCTGACCCACATCGACCGTGCCACTCTCAATCGCAAGCTCGAAGGCATCCTTGAAATCTATGAAAAATTTGTAGGGGACGACCCCCGCGACGTGCCCATGAAGATCTTCCCCGGCATGCATTACACCATGGGCGGCCTCTGGGTAGACTTCAATCAAATGACGAATATCCCCGGCATCTTCGCCGCCGGTGAGTGCGAGTACCAATACCACGGTGCAAATCGACTAGGCGCAAACTCACTGGTCAGTTGCATTTTTGGAGGATTCCGCGCCGGTCCCAACGCCCTTAAATACACGCATGGCCTGGAATGCCCAAACGGAGATTGCGGTCACGCCACCGAGCTGTCTCGCCAAGCCGAGATCAATGCAAAGCTGCTCAAGAACGAAGGCACTGAGAACCCCTTCAAACTTTGGCGCGAGCTGGGTCAGACCATGACCGAACATGCTACCGTCATCCGCTACAACAAGGGACTCAAGCAGGCCGACGAAAAGATCGTGGATTTACTCGAACGCTACAAGAAGGTCAATCTCAGCGACCGTAGCCAATGGGCAAACACCAGCTTCGCCTTTGCCCGCCAGTTGAAAAACATGCTGGAGCTCTCCCGCAGTGTTGTCCTGGGAGCGCTGTTGCGCGACGAGTCCCGTGGCGCTCATTACAAGCCCGACTTCCCTGACCGCAACGATGAGAAGTTCCTGAAGACCACTAAAGCCAGCTTCACCGGCGCGCCCGAAGGCCCGCGTTTCGAGTACGAGGAAGTCGACACACAGTACATCAAGCCGCGCCCGCGCCGTTACGACGCAACCAAATAAGCAAAGGGAGACTCGCCTCATGGCAACCAGGACCGTATCATTCGAAATCAAGCGCCAGGCAAGCCCCGATGCCCCCTCCGTGTGGGAGACCTTTGAGCTCGAGTGGCGCCCGGGCATGAACGTCATCTCCGCCATGATGGAGATCGCGGCCAACCCCGTCACTGCCGACGGTCGCCCCACCACTCCCATCACCTACGATTCCAATTGCCTTGAAGAAATCTGTGGCTCATGTGCCATGCGGATCAACGGCAAAGCTCGCATGGCCTGCTCCGCTCTCGTTGACAATCTTGAGCAGCCCATCAAGGTTGAACCGCTTTCCAAGTTTCCCCTCGTCCGTGACCTCCAGGTCGACCGCTCAGTGCTTTTCGAAAACCTCAAGGCCGTCAAAGCCTGGGTACCCGTCGACGGCACTTACGACCTTGGCCCCGGCCCGCGTGTCTTCCCACAGCAGCAGGAAGGCAGCTACCCACTTTCAAATTGCATCTCCTGTTGCTGCTGCATGGAAGTCTGCCCCCAGTTCAATGACGACACCGGATTTGTCGGAGCAGCAACCATCGCCCAGGTCAAGCTCTTCAACGATCATCCCACCGGCAAGGTTTTTAAAGAAGATCGACTGCGCGCCCTCGCCGGAGACGGTGGAATCCAGGAATGTGGCTTTGCACAGAATTGCGTCGAGGTCTGCCCCAAAGGCATCCCGCTCACCAACGCCATCTCCGATATAAGCCGCGACGTCCTCATTCAGAAGGCCAAGGACTTCCTGCGCGGATAAGCGAACCGGCGGCGTCCAGGCAAATAAAGAGCTTCCGGTCCTGTATCGCCAGACTCGGGAGCCTCTTCTCTTACTGCGCAGTCGCGAACCTCAATCCTCTTTTTACTTCCCCGCCCCAATCCCCCACTGAATGCGCAAGCCCGCGCGCGCAGTAATTGGCAAGCTCGGAAACCCGATCGGCGCAATGTGTTGATTGTCGGTAAGGTTCTCGGCCTTTCCATAAATCCCCAGCCACGACAGCAGGTTGTAGCTGCCTCCCAGGTCCAGCTTCGCGTACCCGTAATCCAGATTCCGGTTCGGCAACAACAGACTGTTACCTCCGCTCAGGTCATCGTAGCCAAGGAAGTCCGAGTCGTCCGAGCGGCTGGCAAACGCAGAGCTGAACACCGCAGTCAGCCGCTTTGCCGTATAGGTCGCCGTAAAGAAGCCTGTGTGCGGAGCGCGCCGAAATGGCCGTGCGCCCTGCAGCGGCGAATCCGCTCCGATAGGAATGCCGTTGGGCACGCCGTTATAAGTCGGGATCGGCCCCAGCAACATCACGTCGTCGTTGGCAAACGAGCGTTGGACCACCGCATCCAGATAGGTATAACCGCCGCGCAGGAAGATATTTCGTCCAATACCGCCTTCAACCGTGGTCTCCACTCCGAGCGCGCGGTAAGCCTGCGAGTTAATACTCAGCTCATAGGCCCCTGTCGCCTGCAAAACCTGCTCTAACGTATTTTGTTGGGCCGGAGTGAGATTGGGCAACAGCTCCGGAACCAGATCCAGGCCAACGTATTCGATCTGACGGCCAAATTCATTGTGAAACACGCTGCTGCGAAAGACCAACCGCTCGCTGAAAAACGACTGTTCGACACCGCCCTCATAAGTACGGGCGTCTGGCGCGGCCAGTGGACTGATGTGCAACTGCTGAATCGTTGCTGGGCCGCCCGCAGTCGGCTCGTTGAGCAGGAAGTTATACAGCGAATAGAACTGGTCGGTGAGAGCGGGCTCGCGCACCGCATCGCCAAAGTTGAACAGCACCCGCGTTCCGCTGAAGATGCCCGTCTGCGGCCGCAGAGCGTAGTAAGTTAGTCCGGCACGCGGCGAGGTCTGCGTCCCAAAAAGCGAGTAGTGCTCCAGGCTGCCGCCCAGGGTATAAAAGAAACGATTTTTGAAGTCTCCATGCACGGCAGCAAGATAGTCGTAGTTGCTGCGTTCGACATTTGGCATTGAGCCATTCGGATCTGCGCCTCGCTCGTCCTCAAAATGAAAGCCGACCATTCCGGTAATGTGCGGAGTAAAACGGTAGTCGCCCTGATAGCCAATCTGATCGCGGTTCGAAACAAGTTGATAACCCTGCGGATAAGGATTGTAGGTTCCAGGGAAGTCGAGAATGGCGCGCCCGCTAACCGCGTACCCGTTAGCGCCAGTAGTCGTTACATTATTTCCGAAATACGCCTGATCTCCATACATGTCATAGGTGAACAGTTCCCCCGACGGTTCCCAGAGAGAATATTGCTCACGCTTGCGCGTTAACCCGTAGCGGACGCTCTGATGAAAGCTCGCCGTCGTCTGGTTATCGATCGACGCGCTCATGAAAAGGTCCTGATCCTTCTCTGTCGCCTGAGCCGCGACGTGGTAGAAATCCCACGCATTCGGAACTCCGGTTGCATCCACGCCATAGTGCAGCGTCGCCCGAATCTGCGTGTTCCCGTTCGGTTGCCAACCTACATTCGCCGCCGTTGTGGCCACGTGGTATTCATCGTTCGGCAAATCGTTGACGGTTTGCAGCCAGCTAAAGGCGCCGAGATAATCGAACTTGTTGTATGTACCGGCAAGCTCAAGCTCTTCGCGCGAGGTGCTCAGGTTGCCTCCATCGCCGTGGAACAACACCGACGGAAAACCAGTAGTCCCATGTGGAGTCGTCAGGCTCACGACGCCGCTCTCCGCGTCTGCGCCATAGAGGCTCGAATTCGGCCCGCGATACACCTCAGCACTCTCCACGGCTGTCGTGGAAAACGGCCCAAAGTCGAATCGCCCGCCAAGGTCTCCGGCGCTCACACCATCCACAAGAATCTTGTTTGCATCCGAGTCGCCCCCGCGGACAAACAATGAGGTCTGCCCGCCCATCTGTCCATCCTGCACCACGAATGTGCCGGGCATGAGCCGCAGAGCACTCACCAGGTCGTCCTGCAAAGCCAGGTCCAGGGGACCGAGCACGCTGGTTGCGGCGCTGGTCTGCGCCTGTGGCGTGGGTGTTCCGGTTGCGGTCACCACGATCGACTCGCGCACCCATTCCGGTTCGAGCACGACATTGCGCTCGATGTTATCCAGCCGCCCAGCGTAGAACCCAGGCGTCTCCAACTGGCGGAAGCTCTTCGCAGAGACCACCAGGAAGAACCGTCCAGTGGACCCCGTTTCAATCTGAAAGCTGCCATCAGCTGTAGATATTGCCGTCGCAACTGGCTTTCCGTTGCCGAGCAGGATCAACGTTGCTCCTGTGACCTTGGCGCCCGAAGGGTCGGTCACGACGCCGTGGATAGACGCAGCTCCGCACAGCATTGTGTAGGTTGTCAGTAGAATGGCGGCAAATGCAGGCAGGAACGCGCGACGAAACGCTCGGACTGAGCGTCCGCGCAATGATGCGGAAACTGGCATAAACGGCTCCTTCGTCCCCCTCGGAACGTAAGCGGGTTAAAAGCGCCGAGGACCGGTCTCCTGACTTGCGCCTTTTTCAGCCACCTTCCCAGAAACGAACCCGAGGGTTCGCATCCAGTGGTTCCTTGTCGCATTTCGCGAGGGGCGAAACGACTTTGGCTGACATCCTCACCCAATCACCCAATAAGACGGGCACATAGGCAAGTGGCGCTCACAGTTGCGGGGCAGTGGCGGAGTTTCACCGCCTTCCCGAGCATCCTGACGATTGCTTTGGTGAACTTCGCTGCCCGATCAGAGAGCAGCCTCTATGCCATGGAACGTCTTTCCATGACATCAACTTTTATAGCCCGACTCGGTCGCGAAGTCAAAGCTTCTGATTCGGCAGCCCTCGAATTCAAAGTTCCGCGTTGCTTCATCGTCAGATTGAAAGATCTGTGGGAGATCATGGTGACCCCGGGAAGACTCGAACTTCCGACACGCAGTTTAGGAAACTGCTGCTCTATCCACCTGAGCTACGGGGCCACTTTTAGAATCAATGGTTTACGGCGATCTTGAAAAGCTCAACTCACTTTAGCTCACCGAAAAGACAAAATCACTCATCAGGTCGATAAAGAAAAGACAAAGCCAAATCCGATGAAGACCACAAGAACAAGATATCAAAAGGGTAGCATCGCCAAGATCCCAGAGCCAACGGGTTCGTATGACAGGTCCGCTGCAGCGAAGAGAAGTACAACAAGCGTTGGCAGAAGTGCCTTATCTTCGTCGCTTGCCTTTAAAAACAACTCGGCCATACGCAAATCGGAAATGGCTCCCAGGTTTCACCCAGCGAATCCGACTTGGGCTCCAAACCGAAAGAGCGATTTCCACCACTGGATCAAAAGAGCCAGATCGAGGCGCTGCTGGTCGCTTCCGATCATGCCGTCGCCGTGCCGGCCCTGGCCCAGTGCCTCGGGGTCACCGAAGACGAGACCGGCAACGCGCTCCGCGAGTTCGAGGCCGACCTGCTCGGCGCCGACCGGGGAATCTAGCTACGGTGCCGGCCGCACGCGGTGCGCATCGAGACCAAGCCCCAGTTCGAAGAGCTGACCGGCCGGCTCCTTCCCGCGCGCAGGCCCAAGCCCATCACCGCGCAGGCCCTCGGGACCCTGGCCATCGTGGCGCTGAAACAGCCGGTCTCGACCGGAGACATCAACGCCATCCGCGGCATCGAGAGTTGGGGAGTGATTCAGACGCTCGTGAACCGGGAGCTGATCGCGCGCTCCTCGCGCCTGGGCCCCAGGCGGGCGAGGATCTGGCGGACTACTCCGGTGTTTCTTGAAATGTTTGGATTGGGGTCGCCCGATGAGCTCTACAAGGAAGGGCGGATGGAGGAGATCTTCGCCTCCGTCTACAGCGCGGAAATGGGCGCGGGACACCCAGCAGCTCCTTCCGATGGTGGGTTGACCGGGGAAATCCAGGCGCCTTGAAAATGCAACTCGCCGGGGATTGGCGGTACACAATGACAGCTTGATTAGGTTATCAGCGGGTGATAATTTATGGGAATGGTAAGGCGCGATCCTGGCCTTGACACGCTCCTATTCCTGGACGGCGAGCCTTTGTCGCTGATGCGGAGGGCATGTGCTGGGTGAAGTTTGTCGTGAAGCAAGTCGAAGTCTCGCCTGAGCGGCCGCATGGCCTGAACTACTCGCTTTCACTTCACGATGAGGACGGCAAGCGCCTGTTGGGTTTCGACAACGCCCACCCGGTCCACGAGACCTCCGGGCCGGGAGCACGGACGCGTATTGAGTACCATCACAAGCATAAGGGGAAGAGGGTCAGGTTCTATGTCTACGCCGATGCCTCCACGCTGTTAGCGGACTTTTGGACTGAAGTTGAAGCCATCTTGCAGAAAAGGAGTACGCCATGACCACATTGAAAGTTGGTATCGCTACCCTCGAAGAATATAAGAAGCGGACCATGGCCATCGCACGGGGCGAATACGTCCCAGCCCCGGACGAGCCGAAGGTCTGGTTCCAGTCTCTTGCAACGATGTCTCAGGTTCTTTCCGACAAGAACCGAGCTCTGCTTGGCTAGATCGTAAAGACACAGCCCCAATCGCTCAATGAGTTGGCCGAGAAGACCGGACGCGCCAAATCTAATCTATCCCGGACCCTCAAGACAATGGAGAGATACGGCTTGGTGTATTTCGAGCAAGGACCAGGGCGTCAGATCGCTCCACGGATCAATTATTCCGGTGTTGAATTAGAAATGACATTCTAGGGCATAGAGATTCCTTAGCCCGAGGCACTTCGTCCGATCCCGATGGAAAACTGCATCTTCGTGGGGCGCAAAGGTGGAGAGGGGCGTAATTGGGTTCACCACACCAAGCGTTAAAAATCGTACGTTAATATCGCGCTGCAGTTAAATCGCGAATTTTCAATTGGTATAGACGTTAGTGCAAGACGAAAACTTCGAAATGGACACGATAGTGAGTGCAGAGAGATTAGGGGGAATTTTTGATAGGAGTGATCGCTTTCCAATTCCACAATCCTGCGACCCGGACCGACACTCGAAAGATATGCAACGGTTGGTCGGCCCTGGTATGAGGTTATTCTTTAGCGGAAGCGGCGGATCCGCAGGGTGTGCCGACCTGAGCGGTAAAGACCCGTCACATACACGGTAGCGCGACCTTTGGTTGAGAAGATGAGCTGACGAATTCTCAACAGAGGCGAATTGCCAGGAATACTCAGAAGCCGCGAGATTCGGTGATCGGAATGGGTTGCGTCGATCTCCTCGTCCGCGTAGGCCAGTTCAACTCCGCATTCCCGTTCAAGCGCTCCAAAGAGGGAAGTTCGATCCAAAGGCACATCGACCAAAGCCGAAAATTCATCGGCGGGCAGATAGCAGACCTCAAGTGCGACGGGTTCATCGCCTGCCGAACGGACACGCTCGATTTTGATGAGGCGGCTCGTAGGGGACAAACCGAAGCGAGCTGCGATCTCGGGTTCACGGGTGACAATTCCAGAAAACAGAATTTTAGAATGAATGGCTAAACCGAGACTCGCCATCTGCTCCGTGTAGCTGAGCAGTTTGTTGAAGTGAATCTGGGGCGGAGCGACAAACGTTCCGGCACCATGGCGTCGATCGACAATGCCTTCCTGGGCAAGATCCGCAAGTGCGTGTCGCGCCGTCATCAAGCTGACGCCATGAATTCGGGCCAGTTCCCTTTCCGAGTCAACTACATCTCCCGGCTTCAACTCCCCGGCTTCAATTCGCTGGCGGATCGCGCTCTGAATCCTCTTGTACGCGGGCTCATCTTTCCGACTTTGCGTTGGCACTGTAGCTCCGTTCATTTCAACCCCGGCCTTCGTCTGTTGACTATCCTAGTGGACAAAACCCAAGATACATCAATGGAATGGAAATGACTGACAATTTAAGCTATAGAGCGGTAGCAGTACCTTAAGATATACCTCTCGCTTGTTACGGCCCTTCCCCTGAAGCGCTCAAAATCAACCTGGCAGTCAGCTTGAGCAACTCGGACTTGAGCAGGCCATCCAGAAAGAATCGCTGTTTGATCTATAAACTCTTGATTATATTGAGTTGCAGAACTGTTTTCCACAGATCAAGCACGCGCAAATTAAAATCCATTAACTTTTTTGCTTGACTTGCAAAATTCTGACTGCTATATAGTTCTCTAGCAGAATCGTGGAGCCATTTTCAACCAGCCAGGCATTCAATCAACCAGCCAAATAGTCAATCAATGAGCTAAACATTCACCCCGAACAAACCTTGGAGGAAATCACAGTGAAGCGAATGAATCGGATGTATTTGATTTCGGTTGGCGCTGCCTGTTTCGTCATGATGTTGGCAGCATCGACATGTGCGTGGGCCCAGCAGGCCGCCGGCGCAATCACCGGCACGGTCGTGGATTCCTCGGGGTCCGTGGTTGTCGGCGCAACCATCACCGTGCGCGATCTTAATCGTGGTACGACCTGGACCACCAAGACGAGTGGCTCAGGCCTTTATGAATTTCCGCAAATACCCGTGGGCAACGTCGAAGTCAAAGCTGAAGCATCGGGCTTCTCTGCGGAGATACGCAATTCGTTCTCTCTCGCTCTCAATCAGGTCGCCCAGGTTGATTTCCAATTGAAACCGGGAAAAGTGGATCAGACGATCAGCGTCAATGCAGCTCCGCCGCTTTTGCAGACAGTATCAACGGAGGTGGGGACCGTGCTCGACTCGTCTGCCGTCAATACCCTCCCCCTGGCCAGCCGCGACATCAACCAACTTGCGCTCTTGGCTCCGGGTGTTGTCAGCCCCAACATTTTTGCATTCGAGTCGTCTCAGAACACATTCGGTACGGGCCGCCCCTATGTTAACGGCGCACGCGAACAGGATAACAACGCCTCGCTGGACGGCATGGACATCAACCAGCCCGATAATAACGATGTAGCCTACGTGCCCAGTCCCGACGCGATTCAGGAATTCAACATCATCACCAGCAATGCACCGGCGGACTTCGGGAACTATATCGGCGGTGTCGTCGTTGAGTCCATCAAATCCGGCACCAACAAGTTCCACGGAGACGTGTTCGAATACATTCGCAACACCGACCTCGATGCCAACACCTGGCAAGACAAAGCCAACGCGTCCCTCCTGGTTCCGTCAGCAAGCAACCCTAATAATTATGTTCCTACCGGGACGACAATACCGCGTCCCGTGCTGCAGTGGAACAATTATGGCGGCGCAGTTGGCGGGCCAATTATCAGGAACAAGCTGTTCTTCTTCGCCGACGAACAATCAGAGATTAACAACACACCGAGAACCGGCAATACCAATACCCTTATACCAACGCCATATCTGGCCGGCAACCTTGGGCAGGTATGCACAAACCTGGGTGCGACGTTTGTCAGCGGCGTTTGCTCCAACCCCGCCGGTCAGCTTTACAGCCCTGTCTATCTCACCGGGGCCAACGCCGGCCAGGTAGCACCTCTGGGCAGTCGTCCGGCTTTCCTGAATAACCAGATTCCTCTAAACAGCAAGGTGGCGGCGGCCATGGTCGCTTCTCCATTCTTCACTCAGCAGTTTGAGCAGCAGAACTACTTCACCAGCGGGTACGTCCACTCTTACCAGGGCGATGTAAAAATTGATTGGCAAGCATCCCCGAACGATCATATTTCGGGCCGTTATTCCCAAATGCACACCCTCAATGTCAGCAGCAACGGCACGAACGTGCTGAGCCCGAACCTGACCCGGGAATATCCACTGAAGAATTTTGTCGGCGACTACGTTCGGACGATTACTCCGACGTTGATCAACGATGCCCGTTTCGGCGCCCAGTATTTCCCAGCAAACGACCAGGTGTATACCAATGCAACCAGCGTTAATCTGCCGCAGGCGTTCGGACTCCCTGGCGTTCAGGAGCCCATTCTTCCCGCGATGACCTTCGGTTACGGGCAGGTGGGGAGCACCGACGGCGTTGAAATCTTCCATGACACCACATACGAGGCTGAGGACTCGCTGACTTGGACACACGGCAAACAAACAATCCACACAGGCTTTGAGCTCTTCCACTACATCATGAACGACGTTTATGCGGGCAACCAGGGAGCTGCCGGCTCGTTCAACTTCAGCGGCCAATACACGAGCCTTAACGGAGGAATTGGGAGCGCGTTCGCTGACTTCCTGCTCGGTCTGCCGCAGCAGGTTCAGCAGGGTGTGCCTTTTAACTTCAACCTGGTCAACAGCGTGTTCGCGGGCTATGTGCAGGATAACTTCCACCTGACCCATAACCTGTCGTTGAACATGGGCATGCGCTATGAGCTGAACACGCCGCGCGGCGACAAGAATGCAAACAACAACGTGAACTTCAACCTGCTCACGGGGACGCCTGAGATCGGAACCAACTACAACACCTACAAGGGATGGGATGATTTCCAGCCTCGTGTCGGTTTTGCGTGGCAACCTGATTGGGCGCCTGGGACGGTTGTTCGCGGTGCCTATGACATCTCCAGCTACATGGAAGGCAACGGCGTGAACAACATGGCCGTCGTCAATCCACCCTACGTGGAACTGCACAATGAACTGAACAACTCTGGCTCCGCGCTGCTGTATCCGGTCACCACACTGGATCAGGGCTTTACACCCTTCTCGGCGGCTTGCACACCGACTCAACTGATGGCGTTCGCCTCCGCATGCTTTGCCAGCGGCCAGGCTCATGCAACGAATCCAGCTCTTCAGCCGGCAGTTGATCAGCAGTGGAGCATGTTCATTGAGCACCAATTCAAAGCGAATCTCACGGCGACAATCGGATATGTGGGCAACAAGGACGACCACATGTCGGATATCTACCTGTACAACCAAAAGCAACTCACCACCACCGGGACGGTGGTTCCGGGTCCGTATATGCAGCCAATCGTGGCAGCCGGCGCACAGGCTCGCTACAACGCTTCGGACGGAATATCACGGTTCAATGCTCTGGAAGCTACCTTGGCCGAGAAAGCGTACCATGGCCTCACCATGCAGGCTAGCTATACCTGGTCAAAGTGCCTGACAAACTCCCTGGGGTATTTCGGCTCCTATGGCGATGAAGAAGGCGCCGGCGAATCGCAGACCCAGGCTACACAGAACTTCTTCCAGAACGAGTACAACCCGATGGGCGACTACGGCCGCTGCACAATCGACGCAGCACAGGAGCTCGCCGCCTATGGTGTGTACAGCCTTCCCTTTGGCAGAGGAAAACTGATTGGCAGTAACGTCAACCATGTGACCAACGAAGTAATCGGCGGCTGGGAGACCGCGGTCAGCACCACGTTCCGGTCTGGCTTCGGCATCACCCCGTTTGCCGGCGCTTACATGGGAGACGCGAATCCAGGTTCAGCATCGACGCTGACTGGATCTTACGAACCCCGCCCCAATTGCGTAGCCGGCCAGTTGGGCTCTCAAAGCCTCCAAACGGTGCAGATCGGTGGGAGCATCGGCAGGACGAACCTCAATCCGGGTGCAGTCAGTGAGGTTACAAGCGTGGCTAGCGGTGGAACTTATGGAAACTGCCAGACTGGCGCGTTGCGAGGTCCCAGCCTCAAGACCGCGGATCTTGATCTGACTAAGAGGTTCCAGGTCACGGAAGGTATAGACGTTGCGTTGACGGCACAATTCATGAACCTGACCAACACACCAATCTTCAGCGTCCCTGCAAGCTGGTGGGGCCAGTACAGCTCTTGCAACTCTTGCAACGGTGTTCGCGCAACAGGCCCCGGAGTGAATGTGGGCAGCGGGAACGTAGGTGCCTTCGGTCTGTTGGACGGGTCGAATCCTGGTCGAGAAGTTGAATTCTCGCTCAAAGTGAACTTCTAACGAATACCCGCAAGCAAGCTTCGGAACCTGATTTACTGAAGTACGGTGCTCACTACCAAGCTCGAAGAGGGCAAATTCGAGCCTGATTGCCGATCGATGGGGGCCACTCGCTGGCCTCCATAGGCGGTGCTCACTTGTTCTCTAAGCGCCGGTGCGGAAGATAATTCCAAATCTCAGGGTCTTCTTCGCCGAGCACCCATGAGCAAAAACCCTGCAGGCCGTTTTGTTGGACGAGTTCGTAACGGTCTTTGAAGGTGCGAAGGTCGGTAAAGTAAATCCACTCGCGCATCTGGTCGCGGTAAAAGTACAGATACGCGCTGTGGTCTTCGGCGTCCCACTGGACTTTACCGTTGTAGTCATCGGCAAGCTGCAGAGCGTTGGGCGTGCCGATATAGTCCGCTGTGGGGTTTGGCTTTTCGCTGCTGGCTTCGTTCTCTTTGCTGGGCGCACCAGTGAACCAGTGGTAGCCGTAGAGAGGAATCCCGAGCGAGAGCTTCTCTTTCGGCACAACTTTAAGCGCAAAGTCGAGGTTCTCAATCGTCCAGTTCCACCCTGCCACGGGTCCAGGGACCGTCCAACGGGTGTGCTGATCGTAAGTCATCAGGCAGATCAGGTCGGCATACTTCGCTAGGGTGGCGAGATCGTAGGCGCCGCGCCAGTCGGTATAGATCCACTTGGCAAAGCCGCCAGAGCCGGGATATCCAGGAGCATTGGGTACCGTGGCGATGGTCAACTGAAAACCGGCATTGTGCATTGCATCCGCGGACGCCTTGACCAGCTCCGTCAACGAATCGCGGTCTTTCCAGTCTATGTTTTCGAAGTCGAACTGGAATCCCGTGTAACCATGAAGCTTCGACTCGCGGATCAACGCTTCATTCATCCGGGTCTGAGCAACACGATTTGAGGAAAGCGCATGAAAGCTCTTCTTGTTGAACAGAGCGACGATGGGCATGACGGGCAGTCTTTCATCCTTGGCCCGTTGGAGCACAGTGGGGTCCGGAGCCCCCGTCACCAGGCCGTTCTCGTCGACCTGATACCAGGTCGGGACCAGCAGATCAATCTGCGAAGAATGCGCCATGAACGAGCGAATCCCGTCGGGACTGCTGGTCAGGTAAAAGAGTGCAATGGGCTGAGACTGCAGGCAAGGAGCCGCCATAAGTCCACTCAGTATCGACAGAAGAAGGGCTTTCATGATTCTCCTTTGGAGCGTTGGCCGGCTAGGCCCGTCGCGGCAGTTGGGCCGGTCCCATGCAGCTCTGATCACGTGCCGGTGACACAGCGCTGCAAGTTCCCTGCAAATGACATCCCTCTCCATTCCGCTGCGGAAGTCTTGCACAACCCTCGTGAGAGACCGTTCTTGATTGCTAATACAGTCAGCCAACCCGGGGAGAGAATCGTGAAACCTTGATGCGTTAGGGTTGCGGCCGAGAGCAGAAGATGTTGAGATTGAGTGCGGGCGAGGAGGTTTCGTGTTCCATCCGCTGAACGAATCTGGCGAGTACGCGCAAACTTTCATCACCATAAACCATAGAATCAGTCGATAAATTGATTGTTTCTAAGAAGAACAATCATAATTGACGGTTTCTCCAAACGCGCCGCTCGCATGATCGAAGTTGAACGAGTGACTAGGGGCGTAAAACTCCTCGCGCCGCATATGTAACCCGAGTGCTTCTATTTGCCCGTCACCGCCCAATTTGATTGGCCGGAAACAGTTCCAGAAAGAATGGAGTTTCGACCAGATTTTTATGAAGAACTTTCTTTTCGAGTTGTGCGCCGAGAGCTTGGAGGCTGCACGAGCTGCCGAATTCGGGGGCGCTGATAGAACCGAACTCTGCTCCCAATTAGCAATCGGCGGCATGACCCCAGAGTTCGACCTGATAGCGGCAGCCGTTGAAGCACTTTCGATTCCCGTGCATGTGCTCATTCGCCCCCGCGGCGGGGATTTCGTCTTCTCTGCGGGGGAGTTTGACCAGATGCGGGAGCAAATTGAACAGGCCAAGCGGGCAGGCGTCGCCGGTATCGCCGTCGGTATCCTGCTTCCAGATGGTCGGGTAGATGTAGAACGTACCCGCGAATTGGTGAGTCTTGCCCGCCCCATGAGGGTCACCTTCCATCGTGCGTTCGATGAGGCGCCCAATCTGAGTGAAGCACTGGAAGCGGTGATCTCCACGGGCGCCGACTGCTTGCTTACCTCTGGCGGCGCGCCCGATGTTTTTGCTGGCGCGGACTCGCTGGCACGCCTGTTTAGGCAAGCCGGCGATCGGCTGGATGTCATGGCAGGCGGCGGACTCCGGCTCACCAACATGGTAGACGTGGTCCGCCGGACAGGAATCTTATGTCTGCATGGATCTCTGACACGCGCCGATGCAAGCCATGCCGACAACATAAAAAACGCGCGGGGCGAGCAGGTTGCACACAATCATCAAGCCACAATCGAGGCGGATGTGCGGGAAGCAGTCCGGTTGCTTCGAATCGAATCAGAGACAGCGCGGCCCGCAGGGCGAGAAATGCATATGTTCGCTCATGAGATGTTGCGCGAAATTTTCGAACAGCCCGATGCGATTCGCCGGACGTTGGCCTTGTACTCGTCGCACGAAAAGTTGAAGCCCAACGTGGCCAACATGCTTTCGGGTTGGTCTATTCCCGAGGGTGAAATCCTGATCGCGGCCTCCGGTTCCAGTCGTCACAGCGGTTTGGTTGCCGAGATATTGCTCGAAGATCTGTGCGGCTTGGCCGTCGATGTCGAATATGCCAGCGAATACAGCAGCCGTGGTGGCGCCCATCTCCGTTTGGCCAGCGTTCTTGTGCTCTCGCAATCGGGCGAGACATCGGACACTCTGGCGGGCTTGCGCGAAGCGCATGAACGCGGGCAGAAGACACTGGCCATCACCAATGCCGCAGGCTCGACCATGGAGCGCGAGGCCGATGTCTCCATGCCCTTGGCCGCCGGCGTCGAACATGCGATCCCCGCGACCAAGAGTTTTACATGCCAGTTGGTCGTACTCTATCTGCTGGCTCTTTACGAAGGCGCGCGCCTGGGGCGGATGGACGCTGCAACAGTTGCCGAACACCTCTCCACTTTGTTTGCTTTGCCCGACAGCATTGAAGCGCAGCTCGACGGCTGGCGTGAGCAGATGGCTGCACTGGCGCACAAGTATCAATCGGCTTCAACATTCCTTTATCTCGGCCGCGGCATTCACTATGCTATTGCGCGGGAAGGTGCGTTGAAGCTGAAGGAAGCGTCTTATGTCCACGCTGAGGGCTACCCGGCTGGCGAGTTAAAACATGGGCCGAACGCACTGGTCAGTGACCGTGTACCGCTCGTGGTGATCGCCACAGTCGATCGCAGTTTGGATGCTTCAATGAGCCGCTATGAGAAAACTCTGCAACTTCTACATGATTTGAAGGCCCAAGGCGCCAGGGTAATTGCTATCGCAAATCTGGGCGATGAAGAGGTCACTAGTTTGGTAAGCGATTGCGTCTATGTGCAGCCGGTTCCTGAATACCTCCTGCCCATAGTGGAGGTAATTCCACTGCAACTGTTTGCCTATTTCATGGCGATCGAACGAGGCGTGGACGTTGACTTTCCCAGAAATCTATCCAAGGCCGTCGTCGAGCAGGCGGTCGCCTCTTCCAGATAGTGGTGCGCAAGTTTAGTCAATAATGAGCGAATCGAAATGAAACAATCCTGGGAGTGGTTAGATGCCGAGCCTCAATCGAACAAAGCTGCCTCAAGTCTTGCCGGCGATTCTCGCATTGCTGTTTTCCTATCCGGCCCTTTTGACGGGGCAGGTTCGACTTCTTCCTGAGCCTCGCGAGGAGCGATTTGCTGGTGAGACTGAGCTTCCAGCGAAAATTGCGGTCAGCGTACCCGGCCATGACGCCGAAGACGAGTTCGCCGCGCGCGACCTGCAAGGCGCCTTGAAGTATGCGGCCCATGCTAAGGATGCAAGGTCCATCTTCACAGTGGTGCTGTTGCGCACCAAGTCGCAAGAGGCGAAGGCAGTCCTGGCCAGGCTGAGCCTGCACTTCGATGCGGCAATGGAAGCCGAGGGATACGTCCTGTCGGTCGAACCGCAGCAGGCCTTCGTCGTCGCCGCTTCAAGCTCCGGCACCTTCTATGGGGTGCAAACTCTCAAGCAGTTGCTTCCGCTGCCTGGAGGCAAACCGCTGATTTCCACGGGCACAGTACGCGACTGGCCTGCTATGAAGTATCGCGGTATTGATGACGATCTTTCCCGCGGCCCGTTCCCCACGATCGAATTTCAAAAGCACCAGATTCGCGTCTTCGCCTCGTACAAGATTAATATCTACTCGCCGTACATTGAGCACACGCTGCTTTATCCCGATGAGCCATTAGCGGCGCCGCCCCTCGGGACGCTTACACCGGCGGACGTTGCAGAATTGGTTGTATTTGCACGCAGTTACCATGTCACCATAATCCCCGAGCAGGAAGCCTTCGGCCATCTCCACCATGTGTTGCAGTATGACCTCTACCGAGATGTCGCCGAGACACCGCATGGTCATGTGCTGGCTCCAGGTCAGCCTGGAACAATACCGCTGATCCACGACTGGTTCACGCAAATTGCCCAGGAGTTCCCGTCACCCTTCATTCACATTGGAGCAGATGAGACGTTCGATTTGGGCGTGGGCCACACCCGGCCACAGGTGGTAGCACGCGGCTACGGGCCGGTTTACGTCGACTTCCTGAAGCAGATCCATGACGACCTGGCACCATTGCATCGCCGCTTGCTGTTCTGGGGAGACATCGGTGGAGATAATCCGGCCGCAGTTGCAGGCCTGCCCAAAGACATGATCGCCGTGCCTTGGAATTACTGGGACACCAGCGGCTTTGACAAGATGATCGAGCCGTTCTCAAAAACCGGGATCGAGACATGGGTTTCTCCCGGCGATGCCAACTGGAACCAGGTCTATCCAGTAGCCAAAACAGCCTTTGGAAACATCCAGGGCTTTATTCGCGATGGACAGCGACTGGGCTCCACAGGCGCTCTCACTACTGTTTGGAATGACGATGGCGAGGGGCTCTTCAACATGGACTGGTACGGCGTGCTGTTTGGCGGGGTAGCAGCATGGCAGCCGGGCGAGAGTTCGATCCCTGTGTATCAGGCGTCATATGGGCGAACCTTCCATGGTGATGCCAGTGGCAAGGTCGACGAGGCAGAAACGGAACTGATGGCCGCGCACGACGCACTCGAAAGCGCACATACGGGATTTGTGAGCGACCAACTGTTTTGGCTTGACCCTTGGAGCGGAGAAGGCCAGGTGGCATCTGCCAAGATCTTGCCCGTCGCTGTCGATCTGCGAACCCACGCCGAGCGCTCCATTGTGCTGATCGCCGAAGCGCGCGCGGCGAATCCAAATCTGATAGAGGTGGATGCACTGCAGGCCATGGATTTGGGAGCGCGGCGTCTCGACCTCATCGGCTTGAAATTTGAATTGGCCCAGGAGATCGCCGATACCTATGCACAGGCGGTCGCTTTGCAGCACGACAAGGCGCAAAGAAAAGAAACGCGGAACATCCTCGATGAGATCAGCAGCATGTTCGGCCGTTGCCAGGACCTGCGCGACGCCTACTCCGCCGTAAAGAGCGAGTACATACAAGTGTGGCTCAGCGAAAATCGCCCCTATTGGCTGAACAACGTGACCGTCCGTTACGACCTGGCAATCGAACAGTGGCAGCAACGCGGTGACCGGTTCCAGGAGGGGTTTCGCGGCTGGAATAACGGCAACGATTTGCCCGCAGCGTCCACACTCGGATTGCCGGCAGCGGCTGAATCTATCCACCATTGAATTTGAGAACCTGACGTGCGCAAGCTTCGCTGTGAGCGAGAGACGAACGTTGCCCTATCGACCTGCCCTTAGGGGATCTCCTCACCGCCAGCTCGTGGACCTGAGCTTCCCCCTTCGTTTAGAGCAATTTCGGAATACACATAGACTTCTTGAGCGCATCGAAAGGTACCGTTTTCTTGAGGAAAACGCCACTTGGCTGTGTTGTTTCGGTCTACACCAATTCCGAAATTGCTATAGTCCGCATAAGTGAGAGCACTCGGGTTTGAGTTTAGCGGCAAATGCCACCTGCCTGAACCCAACGAAAATCTCATCTGAGTCCAGAGCTTTGGGGTGTGGTGATGGAGCAGCCGGGATTTCTGAGCAATAGAACAGGAACGGACAAAGTGGAAACGGCAGCCCAGCCAATCTTGCCCGTTCCCAAATCGTGTTACTTGACCAGTGCATCAGCAGCGTTTGCCGCCAGAATCCACTCGCCGGCGGCGCTAATCGTGTATTCGTCCTCAAACCACAGGAAGCCGAAGTCGTCGATGCACTCCGGGAAATCTGGCTTGATGACGATATAGCCCGGAATCATTCCGCCGGGAATGAAGGTTCCATCGGCCCGGTTGTTTCCGTACGCTTTCAATTTTGAAACCGTGCCGACCGAGGAGATGTACGACGTGCTCGATACCGGATGCGTGCCGAGCAGATAATTGGCCGCCCGCAGCGTATACTCCGGGCCGACGATCTGCGGGAATGCCTTGTGCAGGAAGTACATCCCGGCGCCAAAATCGGCTACAAATCCAGAACCGCCCCAGGTGCCGAGACTTGGTGGAACGCCAAAGGGAGTCTTCGCCAACTCTGCGTCCAATTCGGTCTTATAGGATTTGACCGACTCTTCGAGCTGTTGTCTGAACTCCGCATCCATGTAGGGCAACGCCCGAACGGCCATCCAGCCACCAAACGCGAAATGCTGGCGCACCGTGGGGAACAACTCCAGGAACCGCTTTTTATACGGCTCGCCGCCATCGGTGGCGATCATCAATTCAAGAGCAGCTCTCCACTCGCCGAACGCAGCCATTCCCGGAGGGCCGAAGGAAGGACGCAGGCTGGGCGTGGGATGAGCGTGCTCGCTATCCCACAGCTTGATGGCCGTCTCCAGGCACTCCTTGGCGAGCGGGTCGTCCCAGCCTTTCAGTGTCTGGGATGCAGAGGCCAGCGCTGTCGCGGCCCCGTATTGCAGGATCGCCATCTTTGTTGTGAAAGCCCAGCGGTCGTCCGGCTTGCCGGAGTAATTTCCGTCGATCTCATTGGGGCCAAGCGTGTCGGAATAAATGCGTTCGTCGGTGATCGAGGCGGCATCACCCAGGTGGGTGTACTCGCGCAGATTGGGCTCAATCAAACCCATGATTGGATGGCCGATTGACTTGTACTGAGCCAATACCTGCAGAACGCCATGCTTTACCTGCTGGACGGCATCGGGAATTCCATCCGGGCGGTGCATCTCAACCGAGCGGCCGGTCTCGTCCACGGAAAGTTCGTCCCACTTCAAGCCGAATTCCTTGTACGCCAGGGACAGGTTCTCAATGACCGAGTATTGGCTTGGGGCGATGTTGTCGTAATCGCCGGCGTCAAACCAGCCGCCGACATTCAATCCCGGAATGTGCTCGCCCGGCTTGTAGGAGGAATCGGTGTTCGCGCCCATCGAGTAGCCGTCAAAATGCTGCGTATTCGGCGGCGCCTGGCGGGCATCATCCTGGTGCGATACGCCATGCCACAACCGATAGCCCTCGCGCACCGAGACGTGATCCATCTCGACGGCAAGGAACCCATCCAGGCTGGATTGCCAGGTTCGGCTGTACACGTCTCTGGCAATGGGAAACTGATCGGTTCGCTCCCCCCCGTACTCAATTACATACAAACCGGGCTCCTTAACCTGAGAGAAATCGAAGTTCGCATAGCGGTAGCGCAGCCACGGAGTAGGAGCGGAAATTGGCCCTTCAAAGACATTCGTATAGGCGCCGTCTACATCCAGGCGAAGCAACTTCGCCGTCTTCGGCGCAGCGAAGTTCGGATCCAGTTCAATGACCGCGACTTTTGGGAAGTCAGGAGGATAGCCCACCTGGCTGTGCGCGATCATGGGCGGCCGCGTCCAGTTGGGGATCAGGTTCGGGCGGATATGCCAGACGACTGCGCCCTCGGTCTTACCCGATGGAATCAAGGTGCGGAGCACGAACCATCCATTCTGGGCGCGGTCGCGTCCGTCATAAAGCGAGACAGGTCCAGTTTCGGAACTTACAGTGACGCGGTAGAGTGGATCCTCCGCTCCCAGCGTCATGCCGTTCCCGCTTGCCAGCGGCAGAGGCTGCGTGTAGCCCTTTGCCTTGTCCCATTCCTCCTGATATGGAAGCTTCTTCGGATCGTCGGCTGACGGCAGAATCTGCTGCATGGGATCCTGTGGGCTGCGCGGAATCACGCCGAACTGATTGCCATCCACGGCAAAGCTCTTTCCGGTGTAGATGGACGGGAGGAACTCCAGATTGAAGCCAGCGCGGCCGGCCAGCTTCTCCGGCAATGGCTTATCGAGGTTGACGCTCACGCGCACGCCACCGGGCTCGGCGGTGACCTCAAGGCTGTAATCCATCTGGTAGGTGGGGAAGGACAACTGCGCGGTGAGGCGGTTGTGGTCCCTGTCGGCCTTTTGGCCTTTGAGCTGCGCCACCAGGTCCCACTGCTCAGGAGTGGGCACCAGGCGCACATCGCCGTTGGTGGCGATGCGCTGACCGTGAAGAATCATCTCCATCGCCGCATGCTTCTCATCGACAAAGATCGGGTGAAAGGTGTCTTGATAGAGCATCACGCTGAAGCCCTGCGTATCCAGATAGCCGTTATCGGTCACCTTCATTTGCTGGCTGTCACCGGACCCCGGCAGTGCAATGAGCAACGCAGCCAGTAGGATGGCCTTAGGCCGCGCGAACATCGAACGAATGAGCATAAGGGTGGGTATCCGATCCTTCCGGCGTTGCAATTGAGTGCTGTCAACGCTTGCAAAGCAGCATTGCACACCGCTGCTGTTTTTAGGTCGATCCTGGGGACGAGCTGTTTGCCAGACCAGGCTGATCGGCGAACGGTCCGTCCATGGATTTCGTCAACTGATTCACATTGAACTCATCTACGCTAATCCCGCTCGGAGGCCAAGTCAACAAGCCCTGCGCCTGGGCAGCGCAGGCGGATCGAAAGTCGCCGGAAGACCAAATCCGAACGGGCTTTGTGCGAGCGTTGACGCGGCTGGCACCGCTCTTGCGGTCAGTTGTCAAAGCCCGGCAATTCCGCACTCTTTTGGCGTGCTACTCCCTCCACCTCCGCCAACATGCAGTCATACTTCCTGCGAGAATCCCGGTCAGCCAAGCTGTGAGCTAAACGGGAATCGATGTGATCATCATCACGTTTAGCTCAAAGACTGGCCCACTGTAAAAGCTCAATCGTGTTCAATTGAGTGCATTCTAAGCGAATGGCTCAATGGGAAGCGACACCAGAAATCGCAAACTTACGACGGATCGAAATACCCAGCTGAGATGGAGGCCCGGAAGTCACTCGAGCTCACAATGGTCTACATGAACTGTGCGACTGATCGAGCCAGCTGAGAAGCTTCAACTCTCTATTCATCCTGGCCCAGATGCAGCTCTCGCTCGCACAGCCAGGTGAAGATGACGGGCGTCACAATCAATACGTGAATGAGGGAGCTGACCATTCCTCCGAGGACAGGGGCGGCGAGCGGTCGCATGAATTCGGCGCCGGTTCTGGTGGACCACATCAAAGGGAGCAAGCCTGCGACCACCGTGGCGACGGTCATTACTTTGGGACGCAAACGAAGCAGCGCGCCCTCCATGGCGGCCGCATGCAGACTCGCGCGAGTGAGTTGGCCATCCGTGGCAATTCTTCTGCTTACCGCTTCACGCAGATAGATCACCATGACGACGGCTGTTTGCACGGCAGTTCCAAAGAGCGCAATAAACCCAACCCAGACTGCAACCGAGAAGTTAAGCCCCATCAACTTGACCAGGAATATGCCGCCAGAGAGCGCGAACGGAACAGCAAGCAAGACGTGCGCAGCCTCCTTCGCGGAGCCGTAGGTGCGATAGAGCAGAACAAAGATGACAAGTAGGACGACGGGGATGACGAGTTCGAGGCGTTTGCGGGCACTGACCTGGTTCTCATACTGGCCGCTCCATTCGACGTAGTATCCCGGCGGCATTTTGACCTGCAGAGCAACCGCCCGCCTGGCCTGCTCTACGAATCCTCCCACATCGCGACCGCGAACGTTAAGCAGGACTGCTCCGCGGAGCAAGCCGTTCTCGCTCGTGATCATCGATGGGCCCATGGTTGTCTTGATGTTAACGACCTTGTTCAAAGGAACCTGGGCGCCATTGCTTCCCATGACGAGCACGTCGCCGAGTTGCTGCGGATTCTCGCGAAAATCGCGCGCGTAACGGACGCGGACCGGGAAGCGTTGCCTGCCCTCGATCGTGGTGGTCAGATTCTTCCCGCCTACCGCGGTCTCGATCGCGTCCTCAACATCTGCGACATTCAGGCCGTAGCGATCGGCGGCTTGCCGGTCCACCGTCATCTCGAGATAGGGCGAGCCAGAGGTTCTCTCGGCATAGAGATCGGTTGCCCCAGGGATCTGGCGGACCACTTCTTTGATCTCTTCTGATTTCTCTTCAATCACGCTAAGGTCGGGTCCAAAGACCTTGATTCCGATCTGAGTGCGGATGCCGGTCGATAGCATGTCGATGCGGTTGCGGATAGGCTGCGTCCAGATGTTGGTGACGCCGGGGATCTGCAACTTCTCGTCCAGGCGGGCAAGGATGGCATCCTTGGTAAGGCCCTTGGGCCACTGGCTCTTGGGCTTGAAGGTGATGGTGGTCTCAGACATGTTGATGGGCGCGGGATCGGTGGACGTTTCCGCACGACCGACTTTTCCAACAACCATTGCAACGGCCGGATCCGCGGAGATGATGGCATCTTGCTGACGGAGTATTTCCGTCGCCTTGGTAAGCGAGATACGCGGGTCGGTTATGGGCATGAAGAGCGCCGTCTCTTCATCAAGCGGCGGCATGAACTCAGACCCAATGGAAGTGGCCACGTAGATGGCCGCGCAAAACATGGCCAGTGCGGCAGCGAGCGTGATCAGCCTGTGCCGCAGAGCCCAACGCAATACCGGGCGGTAAATGGCGTGGAGTACGCGCATCACCGGATTCTCATTCTCCCGGTGCAGCTTGCCGCGAATGAGAAACGTACACAGGACCGGCACCAGCGTAATGGCCATGATGGTTGAGCAGACCATGGCAAATGTTTTGGTAAATGCAAGAGGATGGAACATCTTGCCCTCCATACCAGTCAGAGCGAAGACCGGGATGAAGGCCAGAATAATGATGATCATGGCAAACGAGATAGGCCTGCCCACAAGCCGCGCTGCCTTCAGCGTGATCTCCCAAATGTGCTCCCGATAGTTGCCGTGCTCTTGTTCGTATTGCTCCGCTTGACGAATCACGTTTTCGGTCATGACAATGCCCGCGTCGACGAGCACGCCGATGGCGATGGCTATTCCGCCAAGCGACATGATGTTCGATGAGATGCCTACGCCTTTCATGAACAGGAAGGCACCCAGGACGGCGAGCGGCAACGGAATGGTGACGACGAGGATGCTACGGAAATGCCACAGGAACAGCACATGCGCCAATGTGACCAGGATGACTTCTTCAAACAGGGCGTGACGCAAGGTATCCACGGCGTGGTCAATCAGGGTGCTGCGATCGTAAAAGGGAACAATGGTTACCCCCGCCGGAAGCCCTGGCTGAATGTCGCCGATCTTTTTCTTGATGGCCTCGATCACCTCGCGGGCGTTAGCGCCGTAACGAATGACGACCACGCCGCCCACCACTTCCCTGCCATCCTTATCGAGAACGCCGCGCCGGAATTCGGGGCCAAGCTGAACGCTGCCCACGTTGCCGACGGTGACCGGTGTGCCGTTGAAGGCGCCGAGTGAGATCTGCTCAATGTCTTTGAGGCCGCCAACCAGCCCGATCCCTCGTACCATGTCCTCTGTATCCCCTGCCTCCATCACCTTGGCGCCAACGTTATTGTTGCTGCGCTCCACCGCAGTGACCACATCCTTGAGCGCAACGTTGTAGGCACGAAGCTTTATTGGATCAAGATCGATCTGGTACTGCTTTACGAATCCGCCAACGCTCGCGACCTCGGCGACTCCGGGTACCGAGTTGAGCTGATATTTGATGAACCAATCTTGGATCGAATGAAGTGTGCCACTGTCGTAGGGCCCTTCGACGGTATACCAGAAGACCTGGCCCACCCCGGTTGCATCCGGACCCATCATCGGCGTGACTCCGGCGGGCAGAAAGCTGCCGGCGAGACTGAGCCGCTCCAGAACGCGGGTTCGCGCGAAGTAGATGTCCACCGAGTCTTCGAAGATGACGTTGACCATCGAGAAGCCGAAGGCGGATGCTGAGCGGACCGTGCGAACATGCGGCAGCCCTTGCAGATTTACAGTGAGCGGATAAGTGATCTGATCTTCAACCTCTTGCGGGCTGCGGCCCTGCCAGTCTGTGAAGACTATGACCTGGTTTTCGCTAAGGTCGGGAATAGCATCGATGGGAGTATGAAGAAGGGCCCAGTAGCCCCACACCGCGAGAGCCGTGTAGGCACCGAGGATCAGCCAGCGGTTTTTCATTGAGAATTCGATAATGCGGTTGATCATGATATCCCCTATTGGGCGATGAGGCGGGTGTGGAGGGAAGCAATCACGCCGCCGTTTCTCTGTGCTTCGACGGAAACGATCCAGGATCCGGACATGGGCGCCTGGCCGTTGCCCCTGTACATTTGCTTGCCGGAGCTCCAGGGAAGGTCAAAGGAGCTCTTCATTCCCGACATGCCCATCGATGGCATGGCGGGCATGACCAGCGTTACGGTTATGTGGGCATCGCCGATTGGCTTACCATTTGCATCCGTGAGGCTGGCATGGAAGGGTGTGTCTTCTCCAGCCTTCACTGGGTCAGAGTCAACGTGGAAATCCAGCTTTGCAGGGTTTGGCTCCGTGCCAGCTATTGCGGGAGCGCCGGATGCAGTCTGGGGCTGGCCGGTGCCGGCGAACTCCTTTGATCCGCCATAGAGTCCAGACATTCCCGAGCTCAGGTGCGTCTGCGAATCAATGAGGAAGTTGCCGCTTAAGACAACCTTGTCGCCGAGGATCAGGCCTTTCGACACTGGGAATAGATCTTCAGTAGGCGCACCCACCTCCACCTCGCGCGCTTCAAACACGCCATTGGGTCTGGCCAGATAGACAATCTTGCGGGTTCCCGTGTCGAGCACAGCCGAGCGGGGAACGACGATGGACGACTGTGCCGCGGTGCTGACGAACGTTGCATTCACAAACATACCCGGCAAGAGGCGCATGCCGGGGTTGGAAACATGGACATGTACGGGCACGGTCCGTGTCTGCTGGTTTGCAGCAGGTTCGATGAAGTCCACATGGCCGTGCAGCGTGTGGTTGGGTAGAGCCTCCGATGTAAGATCCACCTGTTGTCCGGGATGAATCTGCGGGAGCTGTTCCTCATAAACATCCACCTTGATCCAAACCTGACTCAGGTCGGCGACAGTGAACAGCGTGTCACCTGCGTTGACGTATTGGCCCTGCGTCACCTTGCGGTCGACAACCGTTCCTGAGGCATACGCGTAGATGGTCACGTGCGGAGTGCCGCTGGCTTCAGGTGCGCCGATTTGCTTGGCCGTGATGCCCCAAAGCTCAAGCTTGCGCTGGCTTGCCTGCACAAGCGCGTCTGCCTGCTGTCGCATGTAGACATCATCCGACTGCCGCAATTGATTGCGGTCGTCTTGTGCCAGCCGATACTCGTCCAGAGCAGTCGCCACGTCGGGGCTGTAAACTTCGGCCACCGCCTGACCGCGCTGCACTCGTTCGCCGGTGTATTGCACGTAGAGCTTGTCTACCCGCCCTCCGATACGCGCGCTGACAGCGGCAAGTTGCGCTTCAGGCTGTTCCACGCGCCCAAAGGCGGCAATGTCAGTCTTGAGGGTCGCTGTGCGGACATCGGCAACCTGCACCCCTGCCGCCGTGATCTCGGATGGGCTGAGTTCGACAGTTGCGCCAGGCTGCGTGCCTGCATCCTTGACCTCCGCCGCGTTGAGCGGTGCGGACGCCGGTGCGCGTGCTGAGGGGAACGCTCGCCCTGCCGCCAACGAGGGCAACTCGCGGATGGCCAGGATTCCAACCACGAGGGCTGCGATGATTATTCCCGCTCCAGCTCCCAGCGCAATCAGTTTCTTGTCTCTTGCAATCATTTGGATACCCTCTCCTTTGCGGAATTCGCTCCGGGCAAAGTGGACAGCGAAGCGCCGATCGCACGCTCCAATTCGGCGACGCCTGTGTCAGTTGCAGCGGACGCCTTGTAGAAAGCCGTTTGAACATCGAGCAGCATGTTCTGGCTGTCGATGAGGTTTGAGAAGTCGCCGCGGTTGTTTTGATAGGCGGCAGCGGAGGCCTTGAAGGTGGCTTCGGCTTGCGGCATGAGCGTATCGCGGTAAAGCTTGATCCGCTTCTGCGCTGCCCGCACATCGATCTGGGCCAGCCGGATTTCAAGAAACACGGCGGATGTGCGCGCTTCAAGTTCAGCTTGCGAGACATCCGTAGCTGCATCGGCTTGCTTTGCTTCACCCTCGTGGCGCTCGCGATTCAGCGAAGGAAGGTTCATCGTCATCTCGGCCATGTAGGCGTTGCGATATGTAGTTCCTGTGGGCATAAGCATGTATCCCAGGCCGACGGTGAAGTCAGGCTTAGAGCCAAGCCGGGTCAGTTTTCCTTCGTCCTTCGACTTGAGAATCTGCTTGCGCAGGCCCGCCAACTCCGGGCGGTTCTCGATGGCGGCACGCTCAAGATCTTCGATGGGGGGCAACGCGGCAGGAATTGAGTACGTGCCGGCAATTTCGACTGCCTGATCTGGTCCGCGGCCGAGCAATACATTCAACTGCGCACGCGCATCATCCCGCTCTTGCTCCAATTCCAGAAGGTGCTCGTTCAATCTGGTCAGAGCAATCTGTGCACGTAGCACGTCTGCCTGTGCAACCTTGCCGGTGGTGTATTGAGCAAGAGCTGCAGCTAGAGCCTCTTTCAGCACCGCTGCCTGACGATTATGTAATTGCATCTCATCGGCGTTGCGCATCAGGTCGGCGCAAGCCTTGCGCACCTCGACCGCGACCTGTTGCCGCAACGATTCAAGATCGGTGGCGGCAACTTCCGAATCATCTCCGGCAACTTTAGCGCGGAGATCCCGCTTTTCTTTGCTCAGAAAGGTCTGCTGCAGCGAGACCATGAGCTGTGCCTGGTTCAAATCCCATGGCTTTTGGAGAGGCGTATCCCAGTCGCGCACCATGAGCATCGGATCGTCGAGGCTGCGTGCAGTGTTCGTCTTGAGCTGGGCTAGGGACAACCGCCGCACCGCTGTCCGAATTTCAGGGTTCGCCTGAAGTGCCTCGGCAATCAATTCATCGACAGACACGGGAACGGCAGTTGGGTCACTCGGCAGGCTGTGGGTAGGTTCTGTGGCGACCGCCGGCGGCACCGTTTGTCCGAAACAGGAAATCGAAAGCGCCAACACAATGGGCGCGACAACACAAATCGGTTTCACTCTTCAACTCCAAAGGGATAGGCAAAGGGATCACTCCGGGACGCACGAGTGCGCAGGCCGGAAAGCCGAAGCGGAGTTGAAGTGCTAGATTCTCAGGTTGAATGCGCCAGGCGGCGGAGACAAGGGAGGGATGAAAGCCGCGATGGAAGATTCATGCGGGGAGAAAGGCGCGTTGATTGGACTCAGCTCCGGGGCAGCGGCCATCGGGGCGGGATTGGGGAGGATCGTGACAACCACCACTGCCGGCTGTTGGTCGCGGACCACACAGCAATTCGTCTGCGCGGATTTGCCTGTCTCAGATTCGGATGCGCAGCAACTGTGCTCAGTTTTTTGCTTCATTGACAGGCAGATACCAAACGGCATGAGCATCGTACCGATCAGTACGATCGCGAGGCTCGCGCGCTGGAAAATTTCTGCCTTCATGAGGGGAGTTTACCACCCTTGCAGATTTAGTTGGTGATCTGCATCACGGAACTGTGACTCGAGTGAATGATCTGTCCAATTGTCCCGCCAAGCGGAGACTCCCGCCTCGACCCGGTGAAGGCTCAGCGGGGCAGAAACTCGACGGCTCCTGCATCCAACGATTTTCGCCTTCTGACGGAAACGGCTGAAAGCAAAGAACAAGAGCCTCCTCGTTCGGCGCCTTGGGAACCCGGCGAGGCCAACGACCGTCCAATTCGTCCTCATGTCGGGGCTCGGATGGCAGTCGATATTCCTGTATGGCCGATCGAGCTGAGTCAGACGCATTTCGAGGTCCGTTCATTTTCAGTGAGAGCTCGATTTATGAAGAATTGTGCGAATCTGACACAACGCTGGCACAGGGCAAATTGGGTATTCATAATTGGCCCAAGGGAATTAGAATCTCGGCACGGCTGGATTAAAAAGAGAGTGATGGTTGCGACAGTTCAACCCAATCCGGACCCTTGTTTGCTGGCTTGCACTTTCCATTGGTCTGCAGGCGCAACAGTATGTCTTTCATGTCTATGGGCAGGCCGAAGGGCTCAAGAACCTTGCCGTGAATGGACTGACCACTGACCGGAACGGGACTCTCTGGGCGGCTACTGAAAATGGCGTCTACCGTTTTCTGGGTTCTGGGTTTGAGCGCTTTGGCGCAGATCAGGGAATCGCCGAGTTGGACGCCCTGGACGTGGTTTCCGACGCGAATGGCACAGTCTGGGTGGGTACCGAGGGCAATCTGTACTACGGGCGCGGCCAGAAGTTTTTCCCAGCGGGGCGGCAGGCGATCAAGGTCGGACGCCAGGGGCGGTTGGTCATTGAGGACGCGCATCACCTTCTGGTTGTCGATCAAGGCAAACTCTACCGGCTGGAACACGACACCGAGGGACGGATGATCTCCTACCTCCCGGTTATACCGGACAGCGTGGTGGCATCGATCCCCGAACTCGGAAATGTGCGTAGTGTGAGCGTTCTGCGAGAGCCCCTGAATGGCCGCCGCATCTGGATCGGATGTGGCAAGAGGCTCTTCTCCTTGCCCTCCGGCCAGATCGAAACCAGCCTTCAAGCCGGAGAACGCTCGGTTACGGCGTGGGGCTCGGACAAGGGTCTTCCTGAGGATAGTTGGGGCACAGTCCTTCGAGATCACGAAGGCACGCTCTGGGTTGCGGGCCTCAAGCACGTGATGGCGCTTCCGGCAGGGACTGACCAATTTACCGATCACAGTATTCCAGGCTCCGACCCGGGAAACACTTTCGGGCATTCCCCTCTAATTGAGGACCCTGATGGCCGGGTGTTGGCTCCAGCCAAGGATGGAATTGCCCGATGGGAGAGGACCGGTTGGCGGCTAATCGGACGCGAAAACGGCCTGCAGCGAATCAGTCGCATCTCGGGTATGACCTTCGATGCTGCCGGGGACCTGTGGCTAGCGGGCTCTGGAAGCGGGATCCTCCACTGGCTCGGCTACCGGGACTGGGAGGGCTGGACCGATACTCAAGGCTTACCTTCCTCCATGATTTGGGATCTGAGGCCGCTGCCCGATGGACGCGTCATGGTGGGCACGGAGACAGGCCCCGCCTGGATAGTTCCTCTCACTGGTTCAGTGGGCAGCCTCTCTGCCTCCAAGCCGTGGACCTTCGGCCAGTTGGACGCAATGGGCGTCAATCCGGACGGCTCCGTGTGGGGTGGAACGTTTTCGGGCGCAACTCTACGCATCGATTCGAGGAGCGGGACCGCAGTCCCGACAGCAAGACTTCCCTCGTCAATTCAAAACGCATTCTCAGACGCGACGGGGCGCGTCTTCTTCGCCACCATCCAGGGAATTTATATGCGGGATTCAGGAGACCCCAGCGCAATACCACATCGGGTTTCCGCTGCAGATACAGCGCTCGGAGAGTCGAGCCGGGTGGAAGCAGGTTGTGCAGCCTCTGACGGTTCTGCATGGTTCGTCGCCAGTAGCCGACTGATCCACTTTCAGGGCGGCCAGTGGTCCGTTCCACACATCGATGGAATGCCCAAATTGGACGGATTGCTGCTTGCCGCCTCCTGCGCTCCAGACGGCTCTGTTTGGGTGACAGGCGAGGAGGCTGGCGTTTGGAAGGTATCGGCTGGCAGCGGGGGCTACCAGGCAGGCCGTCTCGAACTGCCCCCCGAGTTGCGCTCGCTGGCGTTCCTGGCCATCCTGGTCGATCGCCGCGGCTGGGTTTGGCTGGGGTCGGATTCTGGTCTGGCAGTCTGGAACGGCAGCAGCTGGCGTCACCTGACCCAAGAGAGCGGACTCATCTGGAATGACATTGACCAAGGGGTCTTGCTGGAGAGCGCCGACGGGGCGCTGTGGATTGGAACCAGCGGTGGCGTGGCTCACCTGCTCCATCCGGAACACGTCTTCGATCCCGTTCCCATCGAAGTGTCGGTGACCGGTATCCGGCGCGGAAGCGAAGTTTATACGGATACGCAAGAGATCAAGCTGCCGTGGTCCAATCTGCCGCTGCAGTTTCAGATCTCCTCTACCGCCATGCGCAATCGGAGCGAGCTGGTCTTCAAGTATCGAATGGAAGGCCTGCAGCCGGATTGGCTCCAGAGCCAGGATGGCGTGGCCGTGTTCTCTGGCCTTCCGCCGGGAGAATACACATTCGCCGCTTTGGCCAGCAACTCGGGCCTCGACGCAACTTCAGCCACTATCAATATGAGAGTGACCATTCTTCCCCCATGGTGGAGGAGCAAATGGTTCTATGCACTATGCGTCGTGGCTGTCCTGCTACTGGGTCTGGTCGTGGACCGGTTGCGCGCACAGCAATTGCGCGAACGCAGTCGTGAGCTTGAAGGGATGGTAAGAGAACGAACGGTAGAGCTGGAAAAACGGAGGTTGGAACTTGAGGAACGCACTCAGGAGCTTGAGGCCAGCCGCGAACAATTACGAATTCAGGCGATCCAGGACGGGCTGACCGGACTGCTTAACCATGTTGCCATTTTGCGCGCATTTGCTGCGGAAATGGAGCGCGCCCGACGGGAAAGTAGAACGCTGGTATTGGCCATGGTTGACCTGGACAACTTCAAGGGCGTGAATGATGTCTACGGCCACCTGGCTGGAGATGAGGCACTGCGCTTTTTCGCCAAAGCCGTTAACGCCGCAATTCGAACCTATGACCATGCGGGCCGCTACGGCGGAGAGGAATTCCTGCTGGTTCTAGGCGAGGTCCCGGCGGCGGATGCTCAACGGAGATTGTCACTCCTCCACGCATTAACCTCGAACATTGAGGTAGCGGTGGGAGAGGCCAAGTTCATCATTACCTGCAGCATCGGCGCGGTTGTTTACAACCCTACCCAGGGAATAGAGAGCATGGAATCTTTGCTGACAACCGCCGATCAGGCTCTCTATTTTGCCAAAGAAAGCGGTCGAAATCGTGTTGTCGTCCGCCAGGCCCACCGCCTGGAGACCAGGCAGGAGAACTTTCCAAAGGATTAGTCAGAATCTCTCGAAAGCAGATTGGAGTGCCCGATCTACGAAGGTTGATTGTTCGTTTAGTACAGAAGTGAAGGGCCGAAGCCAATCATTGACCCAAGCTTCGCAGCTGCAAGGCAGCAACTGCCAAGTTGGCGAGAATTCAAGCGTAGGCTGATTTGGCGACCATTGGGCGCCAATCGAGTTCCCAACTCGTGCGATGCCTCTCCCTCCCAACCGAAAGGATTCCAATCTTTATGAACCTTGACCGAATTTGCGCAATGCATCCGAAAGACCGGATTCATATGCTTGGATGAGCATGTCCCAGGATGCATTGGCACCTTCGTCGATCTCTTTTCGCCGTGGATCCGCATCGAACCACTCAATCGTTCTCTGAATCCCCTGCGCAAATGGAACTTTCGCGCAGTACCCTGGGACAAAGCGCTTGATCTTCCCGTTGTCGAAAACTACGCTCGTTGCCTTGTCGCCAGTTAAGCTGCCGACCTCGTCTGGGATGCAAGCGCCAATATAGTCTGAAGGAATGTGAATGATCTGCGCCTCAACGCCGGCAGCATGTGCAGTAATCCGGTAGAACTGATCCCACGTCATCACTTCGTCGCTTGTGATGTGAAACGCGTGACCGATGGCCTGCTGATGCCCCAACAAGCCAACCAATCCCTCGGCAAAATCGCTGTTGTGTGTGACAACCCAGAGCGATGAACCATCCCCAGGCACGATGACCTTCTTGCCCCGCCGCATTCGATCCACCGCCGTGTAGGATCTCTGCCAGCTGTTCACTGCGAGTGCAATCTGCGTATCGCCATACGTCAGAGAAGGGCGCACGATCGTGATCGGAAAAGAATCATCGCGGAACGCCTTCATCAGTCTTTCTTCGCAAGCAATCTTATCTCTCGAATACTGCCAGAACGGGTTGGCCAGAGGAGTTGATTCCGTAATCAGGTAGTGTCCAGAAAGCCTTTGATACGCGCTCGCCGAGCTAATGAAGATGAATTGCTTTGTACGATCTCGAAACAAGCGGATGTCCCGTTCCACATCCTTGGGCGTGAATGCAACCCAGTCCACAATCGAGTCGAACTTCTCATTCCCGAGCACGTGCGCCACTGCTGTCTCGTCATTCACGTCCGCAATGATCGTTCGGACACTCGCCGGAACCTCGGCCGTCCTCTGTCCACGCCTGAGCAGCGTCAATTCAATACCGCGTTCCGCGGCCAATCTTGACGCAGCCGAACTGATGATTCCGGTTCCTCCAATGAAAAGGACCTTCATGACGCCTCCATAGGCAATAATTTGGCGGAAATGATCGAGTCTGCTCGTGTATCGGTCCGCAATTCTCGATGCGGACTTTCTCCTCGTACTGCCCTGCTGTCCAGCCGCACGCAGTTGTCACAAGTACGAAAACGCCCAGCATGCCCCCTTAACGAATATCAGAGTACCCCGTGACAGTCATCCTCGAATAGCAACAGAACTCAGGCCAAACTTATGTTGAGCTTTGAATGAGCAGAGGTGCCGTGGAAGTTGGAGTGCCTTTTAACCGGTGGCCACCTTGCGCACAGCGCACCTTCCTTCCATTTCCAGCTTATTGACAAGCTCTTCTGCTGATAATCTACGTCGTGAAGGACCCCATGGGTTTCGCAGGTTCAAGGTTATGGAGCACCCCCCGCTCAGTCCCGTGCATACAACCCGAGTGAAAGGGCTCGCCATGGGACCGGTGAGTTGGCTGTACGACGCCCAGGCAGGGCTGCGCAACCATTTTGTGGCACGCTGGATTTTTCTGCGCGCACTGGCAGTTATTTACTTCTCCGCCTTCTTTCCCTTGCTATTCCAGATTGAGGGTCTGAACGGCCCGCAGGGTATTCTGCCTGTCCGGCAGTTTCTGTTAGCACTGCGGGCGGAGCCGGGGTTAATCCGCTATTGGTATGCACCTACCCTTTTTTGGCTCTCATCTGGATCGCACATGATGATGGCTGTGATCTGGGTGGGACTTATTGCGTCGGTTGCGGCATTCTTTAATCTATGGCCACGGCTCAGTTTTTTCGTGTGCTTCGCCTGCTTCCTCTCATTCGTCACTGCGGCTCAGGCATTCTCAAGCTATCAATCAGACAGCATGCTTCTGGAGGCAGGCTTCCTCGTCCTGTTCTTTGCGCCCAGCGGTGTCTTGCCGGGTTGGGGACTCGCGAGCCCTCCCTCCCGCGTGAGCTACTTTCTTCTGCAATGGGAGTGGTTCCGCATCTATTTTGAATCGGGCCTTGTGAAACTGCTCAGCGGCGACACCGAATGGCGCGATTTTACAGCAATGGATGAGTATTACCAGAACGGCCCGTTGCCCACATGGATCGGATGGTACGTCGAGCATCTCCCGCACTGGTTCCACGCGGCCACTGTCGCAGGTACGCTGGGGATGGAGCTTGCGGTCGTCTGGATGCTGTTTCTGCCCAAGCGTCTGCGGCTCATCTGCTTCTGCATTGTTACGCCATGGGAGATCGGTGTGATTCTCACGGCCAATTACACATTCCTTAATTACATCGTGCTGGCCCTGGGTTTCCTTTTGCTTGAAGACCACAGCGTGAGAGGCTTGCTGCCGATGCGCCTTCGGAGTAGTCTCCCGGAGCTTCCGCAGGTTGTTGAAGAGCGAGACAATCAATCGCTTTCCATTCTCAACCCGCCCGGCGAGGCCGTTGAAGCAGTCACTCCCGCCCCTCGTCGCCGCGGCGACTATTTCAAAATAGCTCGCCTCTCTGTTGCTGCGTTGATTCTTACCTGGATTGCCTACGCGACCACATTTGAGCTGCTTCGAATGGCGTCGCCTGATCTACCGCTTCCGTCTGCTCCGGTCGTTGCACTGGAGCCATTTCGCATCGCCAACCAATATGGACTGTTCGCCGTAATGACGCGCGGCAGGTACGAGATTGAGTTCCAGGGCTCGAACGATGGGCAGAGCTGGACTCCCTATCTTTTCCGGTACAAGCCGCAAGCGCTCGACAAAGCTCCCGGCGTCTATGCCCCTTACCAGCCGCGGTTCGAATGGAATCTGTGGTTCGCTTCGCTCGGGGATTGGCAACAGAACGATCTTGTTCCCCTGACAGAACAACGTCTCTTGGAGAACGATCCGGATGTACTTGCCTTATTTCAGGGAAATCCATTTGCGCAGGCGCCGCCGCGCTATGTGAGGGCGGTTTTGTGGCAGTACTGGTTTACATCGATCGAGGAAAAGCGCCGCACGGGAGACTGGTGGAAACGCAATCTGATGGGTCTCTACGCGCCGGTGCTCACACGACTGCCAGATGGACAGTTCAGCGTAACCGAATGGCCTGACGAACTCCCGAACCATGACTGAGAGTCATCGGTTGATTTGGCACCTCACCCCGGCTTCGGGTCAGGCCACCAATGCGGAAGCTTTGATTTAGGCGATCTCGGCGTATGGAGCAACAAGCCCGACGCCGACAGTTCCAGCCTCATGCCTTGGTCCTGGCGGCCGAGAATGGGAAGCATCTACATCCTTTGTGATTCTGAAGGCTTACTGGGGCGCGGTACCTTGCGACGAGCTGGTTCCGCTAGAGCTCGAAGATGCCGGTTCGACATCAACCGGCTCATCCTTGCCCTTCTCCGGATCCCACTGGTGCTTCATCATCCAGTCCTTGAGCACGGCAGATGCCTTTTCCACGACTGAGCCATCATGCCAGAAATAGGCCATCCCAGGCCTCATCTCTGCCCGCAGGTCGCAGCCGACCCAATTCCAGGGCTTCCCGGGCTCAGGCAACAGAACCGTGATGGTTTTATCCATCTTCTTCCACCTTGCAGGAAAAGTCTCGTATCCGCTCGACGCCCGCAGCGCATCAATGCAGCTATAAGTGAAATTGAAGCCCCGAGGTACGCCATTTTCAAACAAATCCCCCTGGCCCAGTCCATCTGAATAATCCGGCGCGTCTGAGAAGCCCTTACCCTCCCGGGTGTGACGCGAATGTGAGGTGTAAGTCAAGATGTTTACCCGCAACGGATAGTCTGCAGGGTCTGGTCCGCCCGCCAGGACCACCGTCGACAGTGCCAGGCAACAGGCGATAGTACTCAATCCGGATAGGACAACACGCTGCATCAAAGACACCCCTAAGTCATCATGACTCGCCTTCTCTTCCATCCTAACGCAACTCCCATCCGTGGCTATCAGCCTTGCATTCATCGTTTCCTCTTAATTGTTCCATTCATTCGTTGTGAATCGCTGCTGGCGTTCATTGCGCGCCCCGAGTGCATGATGCGCACTCAAGAATATCTTTGTTGGACCTTGCACAACTCTTTCATCCTTCATATTCAGTGGCGTGTTTATAATCAATATGCAACCGCGAAATGAAATCGTTTGGCGCAACAAATTCAGCTGAATGAGCTGTGGGATTCACTACTGGCTGTGGGTACTCCAGAAGGAGCTCTCCTGATAGGAATCCCGTGAGCGCTCCCATCAAACTGCCCAATGGTGTATATTCTTCTGGCACTCAGGGCGATTCACAATGCAGGCCCTGACAAAGGAGATGCGCATGTATCCGAATGGAAAAAAGGTACTGGTGGTCGCCACGATGGCGGGATTGTTCACAGTCGGCGCTGTTGTGAGTACGACCGTTGCAGCAGGTCAAACACCGAACGCCACACCTCAGTCTGCCAACGCGGCTCCGGCAGCCGTCACCCCTGAACCGTTGAAGGTTGTGGCTGGGGAGATTGAGGCGAAGAAGCTGCTGCTCCTCATGGATGCCGACAAGAATGGCAAGGTCTCCAGGGCCGAGTTCATGACCTTCATGGCCGCGGAATTCGACCGCCTCGACGCGAACAAAGACGGAGAACTGGACGTGAAAGAACTGGAAAAGTCGCAACTGATGACCGTGCGCCATGGCGGAGGCCACAGGTAAGCTTCTGGGCCTAAACAGTTTCCGGCTGTCCAATCCGGTATTGTACAGGTTTGTCAGAGCTGTCGTGCACAGCCATCGGCGTTGCGCTGGCTTGGCGAGTCACGGAGCCGTCTTAGACTGCTGCATAGAAAGACTGGGCATCCACTTGCTTCAACACAGGGCCTGCTGTTCGTTGAACCTGTAACCGACGTAAGGCACCGTCAGAAGGTATTGCGGCTTGAGCGGATCGTCCTCGATCTTCTTTCGCAAATGGCTCACATAAATCCGAAGATACACCGGCTCTTTCTTATACTTTGGACCCCAGACGGCTTTCAATAAGTCCTCTTGTGAAATCGCCTCCCCGACATGTGTCATCAGAAAATGCAACATTTCGAATTCCTTGGGCGTGAGATGGATCAGGCGGCCACATTTGAGTACTCGGTACTTCACAGGATCCAACTCGATCTCACCGCGGCGAATCGACGCGTCAGGGTTGGTGTCCTGAGCATTTCTTCGGCGGACTGCGGAGCGCAGTCGGGCTGTCAACTCACGAAGTCGAAACGGCTTCGTGATATAGTCGTCCGCTCCGGCGTCCAGCGCCAGGACCTTGTCATCCTCGCCATCCATCGCAGTCAACATAAGAATCGGCAGACGCGGAATCGAACGCCGGATGCTCCGGCAGGCTTCCAGTCCGCCCATTCCCGGAATGTCTACATCCAACAGCACTGCATCAAATTCGGTCACTCGAATCAGCGACAATGCCGCTTCACCTCTGGACGCATCTACAACCGTAAAACCCATGCCTGACAATGTCAGCCGCAACGCCCGTCTAAAGGACGTGTCATCGTCTACGACAAGAATGGTGCCCTTCTCTGAGTTCAACGAATCCGTATTCATACCGTCCTCCTTGTGCCGGCTGGGAGCGAGAGGAAGAATGTCGTGCCTGCCTCTGCCTCGCTAACAACCCAAACATGCCCGTGGTGGGCTTCCGCCGCTTTTCTCACTACGGAGAGTCCGATACCAGTACCGGGAACAGAGTCCTTCATATCCAGCGCTCTGTAGAACCGATCGAAGATCCTCTCCCTGTCTTCGCTTCGTATTGTCGATCCAAAGTTATGCACTGAAACCACCACTTCGGTACCACTCAATTCCGCTGCAATCTTGATCGGTGAGCCGGATGCCGAATACTTCCCTGCATTGTCGATGTACTGGGTTAGAATCATCGCCAGCAGTCCTCTGTCTGCGCTGATAGTCAACGAAGGGTCAGACACCGCAACTTCGATTCGGTCTTTCACCTCTTCTACTGGCCGGCTTGCCAGCACATCGGAAATCAATTCCTGGACATTAGCGTTGCCTTTTTCCAGGCCTATCTGCTCCGCCTCAAGCTTTGCCGTTAGCAGCAGCTTCCTGCACAATTCATTCAAACGAAGGGCCTCGTCATCAATCAACTTGGCTAAATCATGTTGCGATTCCGTCAGGCCGCCCAATTCAAGCAACCCGGAACTGGCGGTTTGAACGGTTGTCAATGGTGTCTTCAACTCATGCCCAAGTGAATCCATGACCGCCGCCCGCATCTGCTCGCCTCTTCTTGCCGCTTCAGCCTTTTCCTCCTTTTCAAATGACTGATGCCTGTCGATCGCAATTGCCGCAAGCGACGCAAGTGCATCGACGACGAGAGGACTTACCTTACCGCGCACTACAAGGGCGCCGACCGGCCCGGATACACTCTGCAAAATGCGCTGCGAGGTATCGGTCTCCCGATCATCCTGTGCGACATCGCTCTGATAACAACGCTGGGCAAAATCCTGCTCGCCTGCATCCCAGTCGCCCATCCTGTCCTGGCGTCCAAGATTCTTATCGAACAAGGCCACCGCTTGTGCGTCAAATATCCTGTGAATCAGCACAACAATCTGTGGGCCAGGCGGTTCCCGCAAATCCATCAAGAGCGCGTGCCTGCTCAACTCATACAACTTCTCCATCCCAGTGCGATGGAAGATCGCCTCTCTTGCACTCCTCAACTCTTTAGTCGACAGCCTGCTGATGACGAGTGCGGTGACCTCAAATGTTACAAGCGCCACTGAGTCTTGCGGATCTGTAATATTGAACCGGAAAAGAGGTGGCAGGAAAAGATAGTCCAGGCAGGCCACCGCCATGAGCGAAGTGAGTGATGCCTGCCAGAATCCACAAAATGATGCCACCGCGACAACAATCAGCAAGTATAGACTGGTGATCGTCATCAGGTTGACCCGGAGGATAAAGCCTAAATAGGCCAGCAGCGCAATTACAGCCCACGCAATTAGGCTCTGCCACAGAACGCGAGACATTCGCTGCGGTCCGACCCATCGCGAGATACTTTGAATTTCCATCTTTCCGGCATCGTGCTCGAACAGTTGTGCCACCCGCAACGACTTTTCGCTGCTCTAGTAGTAAGTCTCTCTCAAAGCCCTTGCGTCTCTCACCATGGCCAGGAATCTACTTGCCAGCTCTTGAATACGATCAGCCTGGCGGAAGTGCAACGCCTCTTTGGGCAGCAACTCCCCTCCCACTCCAATAGCAGTTGCCCCGGCAAGAATAAAGTCTGACGCCGTTAGCTGGTTCACTCCGCCTGTAGCGATCAACGGAATTTGCGGCAATGGCACTTTCAGTGCACGTACGTATTGAACACCGCCCACATGACCGGTGGGAAAGATCTTCACAAAATCTGATCCGGCCTTCCAAGCCGCAATGATTTCCGTGGGCGTCAAAGCTCCCGGAAGCACCAAGACATCCATCTTCCGCGCATAGGCCACAACTTCAGGAACGAAGCCAGGGCTGGTCAGAAACCTGGCGCCGGCCTCAATGCTCCGTTTGGCCATGTCATCGTCCAAGACTGTGCCGGCACCCACCACCAAGTCGGGGTATCGATTGGCCAGGTCGTTGATCACCTCAAGAGCGCCAGGTACAGTCAGGGTGATCTCAACAATTGGAATTCCCGCCGAGTAGACTGTCTCTGCCGCAAAACGCGCGAGTTCCTGAGAGTTGACGCGAACTGAAGGCAGAATGCCAATCTGTTCGATGAGAGCGCGAGCTTCTCCTCTTTTCATGGATCCGACCTTTCAGTACCTAAATTTGGACAATCGAGTCCGCTCGCGCTTCTCACAAGGAATTTACTGGTCATTGAACACCTCGTGTCCTACGGCAAGGTTCATTTGGCCGGCCGCTGTCATATACGCGCCGATCAACTGCAGATAGGCCAGTTGAACGACGCGATAATCGCTCTGTGCATTGAGAAAGTCCATCAGCGATGCGCCGCCGTGCTGGTAGGCAAACGTCACCGTGTCGCGAACATAAAGTGACTGATCCAGGTACTGCGCCTTGTACGGCTTGATCAACTCGATATTGCTGCGTACCAACTCGTACGCTGTGTCGACGTCGTTGAAAACCTGCGCCTTGGCCGCTTCGCCAGCCTGCTGGCTTCTGTCGATATCAATCAAAGTGCGTTTCTTTTCGCCCTGGTTGCGGTCGAAGATGCGCAACGGAATGCTCACGCTGGCGCCGATCGTCTCCGGGCCATTGGGATTGTTCGTAGAGGAGTTATTTGTGAACCAGCCTCCGAAAGTCGGATCGGTGGAACCATTGGCGATGGCAAGTTTGTGATTGGTTTGCGATTGTTCGATGGTCTGGATCGCTGCCCGCAAGTCCGGCCTGTTGTCGATCGCAATCTGGTGATACTCGTCGAGCGGCTCCAGGTCTGGGCCCAGGTCGAATGGTCCGGTCACGTCGAACTGGTCGACCGGTGTGCGGTCGTCGAGCAGCAGCAGGAGCGCGATCTTCTGGGTGCGCAGGTTGACGAGCGCAGTCTGGAGTTCAGACTCGTATTGCACGCGCTGAAGCTCGATCCTGGCCAGATCGATGTTGGCAAGGTCGCCAGCCTTGAATCGGGCGCGGCTGATGTCGATGATCTTGTCGTAGTAGTCGAGGTCTGCCTTAGCCAGCGCCAGGACGGCCTTGGCCTGCAGGGTTTGCACAAATGCCGAGCGGAGGCCGAAGATCAAGTTGATTTCGAGGTCCACGTGCTGAGACTGTGTAATGGCGGTGCCTTCCTGGGCGCTCTGCAGGCGCAGCTCCCGCTTGTGCTCGCGCTCGTGCAGGTAACTGAAATTCGGCTGCTCAGTAGTCCCCTTAAAGGGTGTCCACACCCCATTGTGCGGTGCTGCTTGGTTGCCATCGACTGAAAACGTGAACTGAGGATTGGGGCGAAGAAAGGCTGTGATCTCCTCGGCCTTCATCTCCTCCACATTGGCCGCATCGGCCTTCAACACCGGATTCGCAGATTCAAATTTCGCCTTCACCTCGTCCCACGTCAACGCCTGCTGCGCGCTGGCGCAACTCGCAAACAATGCCATACCCAAGACGCAACCGGAGAACCATCGCATAGAAACATTTACGAACTTAGACTTCACCTGCCACCTCCGGTTTCGGGAGCTTGTCGCCTTCTCGCGCAATCCAGACATACAACGTGGGCAGAAGGAAGATGCTCATCGCGAGAGATGCCATGAGTCCCCCCACAATGACAATGGCAAATGGGCGCTGCGAGTCAGAGCCGATCGCGTGCGACATGGCGGCGGGAAGCAATCCAAGGGTGGCCACCAGCATCGTCATCATGATGGGGCGAAGCCGCAGGACAGCGCCCTCGATCGCAGCTCCTTCCGGAGTGTAACCTCGGACTCGAAGCTGATTGATGTATTCAAGCATGATGACGCCCGTTTGAACCGAGACGCCGAACAGCGCCAGGAAACCGACACCAGAAGATACGCTGAAGAATGTGCCGGTCAGCAGGAGAGCGAGCAAGCCTCCAGTGGGAGCCATCGCCACATTGAGGATAATCAGCAGGGCCCATTTGAAGGAACGAAACATGGTGTAGAGAATGATGAAGATAAAAAAGACCGTCAGGGGCAGGATGAAGAGCAGTCTTTTTTCGGCGCGCGTTTCGCTATCGTATTCTCCCGACCATTCGAGGTGATAACCGCGCGGTATCTGCACATTTTTGGCGATTTTCGCGATGGACTCCTTGACTGTGGTGCCCAGATCTCGCCCGCGAACCTCAAAGCGGATGGCCACATAGCGGGAACCGTCTTCCCGGTAAATGTCGTAGGCGTCATCGCGAACCTGGGCTTTGGTCACCTGAGCGAGCGAGACGCGCTCTCCGGTGGGCGAGAGCAGGCGAATATTCTGGATGGCCTCCTTGGTATCACGATACGGTTTCTGATAGCGCACCACCACGTTGTAGACTGCCTCTCCCTGCAACACCTGGCTGACAGAATTACCTCCGACCGCGGTCTGAATGGCATCTTGTACATCGGCCACATTGATGCCGAAGCGCGCGGCCGCCTGGCGGTCAACGGTGAGATCGATATTCGGCTGGCCCGTATCGCGTTGAATTCCCAAATCCTTGACCCCGTCAACGTTGGCCATAACATCTTTGATCTGTTCGCCCTTTTGCTCGAGAACGTCCAGTTCCGGCCCGTAAAGCTTGGCACACAGTCCGCCTTTCGTTCCGGTCATCGTTTCATCCACGTTGTCCTCAATGGGCTGGGAGAAATTCCAGAAGGCCCCTGGATGTTTCTCCACTTCGCGATCCATCGCGGCAATCAGTTCCTCTTTGTTCTCATGAAAGACGGGTCGCCATTGGTCCTTTGGTTTCAAGTCGATGAAGTATTCCGTGTTGCCGAATCCTCCCGTGTCGGTTCCATCGTCGGGCGCCCCGGCTTGTGAGACGACTTTGGTGACCTCGGGGAACGAGGCGAAGATTTTGCGGTTTTGCTCGGTGAAACGCGTGCCTTCCGTCTCGCCTACGCTGTTCGCCATCGCGCCGCGCGCCCAGATGGCGCCTTCGTCCAAGTGGGGCAGAAACTCCGAGCCAATGATGCCGCTAAACGTCAGGAAAGCAGCGACGGCCAACGAAGCCAGCGCAACGCCAAAGGTGATCCAGCGATTTTCGATCGCCGACTTAACCACACTCCGGTACCGATCCTTCAGAAACTCCATTACCGGGTTGCGCCATTCCTTGACTCCATGCGGGAATAGCAGGGCAGCAAGCACAGGCACAAGGAATATTGAGAATACGATGGCGCCGAGTAGTGCGAAGGCAACGGTCCAGGCCATGGGCCGGAACAAACGACCTTCGACACGTTGCAGCGTGAAGATCGGCATGTAGGCGGTGATGATTATGCCAACTGCGAAGAAGACCGGCCGCTGGACCTCGTGAGCGGCATCACGGATCATCTCTACCGGCGTCTTCAGGCTCATCGTGATGCGACCCGCTTCCGCTGAGCCGTTCCTGGCATGGCTCAAGTGCCTCATGATGTTCTCCATCATGACGACTGCGCCATCCACTACCATTCCGAAGTCGAGCGCACCAAGTGAGATCAGGTTTGCGGGGATGTGGCTCAGGTTGAGAAATATGGATGCGAAAAGCAGGGAAAACGGAATGGTGAGCGCAACGATGAAGGCCCCGCGAACATTACCGAGGAACAGGAAGAGGATGATCGTTACCAGGATCATTCCCTCGCCGAGGTTGTGCAGCACCGTGTGCAACGTGTAATGAAGCAGATCGCTGCGGTCGAGCATGGGAATAACCTTCACACCCTCGGGCAGGATGTGATTGTTGAGCTCTTCCACCTTCTGGTGAATCGCTTCGAGCGTGGGGCTTTCTTCGGCCCCCTTGCGCATCAGCACGCCGCCCTGGATGACGTCAGGCTCATCCACGATGACGCCGTCGGGACGATGATCGGCTCGAGCCATGTGCCCCAGCCGAATTCTGGGGCCCCAGTCGACGACCGCGACGTCCTTTACGCGAACTGGAGCCCCCTTCGAAGTCGTCAGAACGGTGTTCTCGATATCCTGGACACCGCGGTAAAGTCCGAGCGCGCGGACGTTCAGCTGCTGCAGGCCCTCTTCGACGAAGCTGCCGCCAGCGTTGACGTTGTTGATGGCTAGCTGGTTCTCAACCTGGCTGATGCTCAAGCCGTAGGTGATGAGCTTATTCGGGTCAACGCGCACCTGATATTCGCGCGCTGTGCCGCCGAAGTCGCTCACGTCCACGACGTTGGGAACTTTCCTGAATTCCTTGTAGAGAGTCCAGTCTTCGATGCTCCTCAAATTCATCAGGTCATACGCCGGGTTCGTGCTCCGAATCGTGTACCAATAAATCTGGCCGGTGGGGCTCCAGTCCGTACCGATTTGAGGCAGCACGCCCGCCGGCATATTGACCTGCGTGAGCCGTTCGAGCACCTTCTGGCGGTTCCAATCGTCGACGGATTGGTCGTCGAAGATCAACGTAATCAGGGAAAGACCAAAAATCGATTCCGACCGCACTGTCGTGAGATGCGGAATCCCAAACACCTGGATCTCGACGGGAACCGATACTTGCTGTTCCATTTCTTCGGCGGAATGCCCGGGCCATTGGCTGATGACGTTCACGTAATTGTCGGCGATGTCTGGATAGACCTCGACGGGCATGTTATGGAACGACACCGCCCCCCACAAAAGCAACAGCACCCCAACCGCCAGCACCACATACCGGTTATTGAGAGCAAAATCTACAAGATTGCGAATCATCGTTTCTTCCTCGAGCCCCGGAGGCGAGCGTCATTCATTGTCGATCACATTTTGGAGATTGATCGCGTTTGTCGCGACCTGCTGGCCCGGCCGCAACCCGGATAAAATCACCTGCATATTGTTCGGCAACTGTTCGCCACTTACGACCTCAATCCGCTTGAACTTCTCTTGCGCAGGGATGAAGACCCAATCTCGGTCGTGCAGATGCACAACCGCGGACGCCGGGACGGCCGCGTAGTTCTGCTTCTCCTTGCCGAACAAAGTGGCCGTGCCGAACATGCCCGGCCGCATCATTTCGCCCGGATTGGCCACTTCAATACGAACCTTCGCTGTGCGGATATTCGGATCGAGAATCGCGCCGATGTTGCTGATCGTGCCCTTGAGAACCTTGTCCGGATAGGCGTTCAGCTTGATCTCGGCGGGTTCCCCGACGCGCACGTGGGCCATGTCGCTTTCGTAGACATCACAAACGATCCACACGGTGGTTAAGTCCGAAATGGTGAATGGGTTCGGAGTGGAGTAGGCCTGCACGGACGCCCCGTTGGTCACTTCCTGATCGGTGATCACGCCGGAAACCGGGGCGAAGATATCGACAATTCCCTTCGGGTCAGCGGGATCGCTGCCGAGCAGGTGAAGATGCTCAGTGGCGGTATCGAGGGTGGTCTTGGCGTCGTCCTCGGTGTCTTGCGCGATCTCCAGGTCTTCTAGTGCTATGGCCCCGTGCTCGTACAGCAGCTTCGCTCGATCCAATTGCTTGCGCGCAAGGAGCTCATCGGAGATGGCTTTGCGATAGGCGTCGAAGCCTCCCGAAATGTCGTCGCTGCGAACACGCAGCAAGACCTGGCCCTTCTTTACTGTGTCGCCGAGGCGAGCGCGAATGTCCACAATGCGGCCGGAGGCAAGCGAAATCACCGGAACAGTCCGCGCGATGTCCGGAAATACAGAGCCGGTCACGGACAATTGCGACGGGGCTTGGTATTCGGCCACTGTTTCGATCGGATACCGCTCCGGATGCTCGACCGCGAAAAAGGAGACGTCCACTCCGGAAACCACTTTGGCCGGTGGCGGCGCCTCTGCGTCCGCATTGACCTTATCGCTCTTGCAGCCGCTCGCCGTCAAAGCTAAGGCCGTAACCATGAGCAACAGGCCCACTTCGAAACTTTTGCTTTTCATACGACCCCCCGCACCCCTTATGTATCTCTCGGGTTTTCACTTTGGCGTTGTGATCTTTAGGATTGAGCTCTTGAGAAGGAACTTACACTCCGTTCTGACTGTTGTTGTTATTCATACGCGAACGGGCGTAAAGAATGTGTAAACAAACTGCGGAAATTCCATAAGTCTGCCAAAGCATCGCACTAAGCAGTCCTTCTATATCTTGCGACAAAATTGAAAGTTTGCTTTTTGCTCAGGCTTACTGGAATCCAATTCACTTATTTGAGTATCTTGGCTGCATGTTGAGAGCTCTTGGACAATTGGTCATGCCCAATAACTCCAGCGCTGAAGATAGCCCGCGCACTAAGTCCCCTTACGGCCTTATTTAAGTGAGCTCTCCCACGATACTTATTTAGCCGCATAGACGCGCAATGATCTGCAGCCATAGCCACAGGAATAAGTGGATGGTCGAGGCGCTGGGTAGGTCGATGTTTCAAAGCAGCACCGGAATTGCAGGCCACCGATGCTGCTCGTTGTGTTTGAGCGTCAAGCCGAACGAAAAGCTTGAAGCCTACCGGTTAGAACCTGACCATGACGGCAATTGTGCTTACGGTTTGGTTGGTGCGTAGATCAGGCCACCAGATATTACTTGTTCCGGCGCCTACCGGGCTGCCCCCGTTGCATGCGATTTCAGCCAAACCGAGACTCCCATACCCGTAACCTGAGGGAGCTCCACTCGCGCAGGCATACTGTGCCGGAGAGCCGTTGTTTCCGCCTGGAGGCGTAATGCCGCCGTGGCCGGTCCAGTACGGGGTGTCAGAATATCGGTAGCCGGTCTCCAGGCGGAACGTGATAAATTGCGCAGGCATGTAATCAAATGTGACCGTGCCATCATGCATTTGCGCGCGATCGCCAGGGTTCTCGGTGTAGTACGGCGTGCCTGTGATAGCAGTCGCGCCGTCGATCGGCGGAAGAAGAGTCAAGTAGCGGCCCGGGTTGTTCATCAGGCCGCCGCCCAGGGTCACAGCGAAGAGGTCTTTGTCGAACCAGGCACGGAGGTAAGCCATTGTGCCGATAAACATCTGCTTCGGCTTTCCGTTGGCGCTGCTGTGGCAATTAACGCCGCCGCTATAGAGTGAGCTCGATCCCATCTCCGGAGAAAAGCCTTTCGTGTTGTAAGGCCCGCTGGAAGCTCCGCCGCCATATTCGCATCCGGCGTCGCCGGTAATTGTGAAGGCCATCTTGTCCAGCGTGTTCTTGGGCTTGTCATAGAACTTGACCTGCGCGCTGTAGTCGGCATGGATGCGCGAACGGGTAGGAGAGCCAGTCTGCTGTTCGTTTGCGTCGTCTTCACCCAGGCCGTAGTTGTTCCACACAAGATCCAACCACGGAGTGGGGCGATAGAGAATCTGCCCGCCCAGACCCGGCTTGCCGTTTGGACGTGCGTAGGTCTGCCACCCGTTAATGATCCACGGCTCGATTTTTAACTTCGCTGTTGGAAACCACTGGATGCGAATGCCGTTGAAGAACCACGGCGTGTTAGAGGAAACAAACGAAGGTTGATACGTCCAGTTGTCAAAGTTGTAGTAGCTGAACAGGCCAATGTAGGAGACGAAGATTCCCGCGTCCACATTTAGACCGTGGTTTACGTTCCAGTGATATCCTCCCCATGCCTCCGATACGTACTTATATGCGGCGGCCAGATCCCACTGCCCGCGATTAGGGCTGGCGTCATTACGGACGGTGGTCGTTGCAAACAAGCCGTCCATCGTCAGGATTCGTCCGCGTACGTTTTGGATCCGGATGTCGCCGCCGGCGCTGACTTGCTCAAGTTGCCACTCGTCTGAGCGAAACGTCTCCGTCGATCCACCCAAACTGTCGTCTTCGGGGTGATTGTAGTCGACGGTGTAATTCGCGTCAGCTCGAAACTCCGGGGTGAAGTACTTGGTGCTCATTGGGCTGTCAGTGGCGTGACCGTTGCTGTTCAACCATGTCCAGTCGCCTGGGAATGGCTCGCCCTTGGTGGTGACCTGCGCATCGATGTCCGGCGCAGCTGGAGCTGCTGCCGGACCCGGAGCAGCCGCGGCCTGCCCATAGGTCAGTGCACCGCTCGTGTCGCCCGTCTCTGCTGACCGGAGCGCGCCGGCATCTTTCTCCGCTGAAACCGAGTCGCCCGTCTCGGGATTCGTATCCAACTCCGACTCGAGTTTCCCGATTCGCGCCTTCATCTCGGCTTCCATTTGCGCAAACTGCTTCTTCATCTCAAGAAGTTCTTTTACAACAGCATCGTTCTTGAGCGGAACAGCAACGGTCGCAGGCGGGGTCGATGCCGAGCTGGAAGCAGATGCGGCGGGGATTGGCGCAGGGCTCGCAGCGTCGGTGGTCGCAACGGGAGTTGCTGCGTCGCCTGTCGTTGCGATGGGATCTGTACCTGGCGCTTCCAAGGCCGCGAAGTCAACCAAGGCCGTTTGGGCGCGAGCCGCTTTGGAGGCTGTCCGGGGTGCGGGTTGCTTGTCTGGGCTCGATGCCGCGTTTTGGGTCTGGCACGTGACTTGCACGGCGAACCCGTAGCTTACAACACATATGATGATGGCCGTCCTAAAGTTACTCTTCATGCGTTTCTGGTCTCCACGACGCTAAACGTCGCTGGGTTTAAAAGCGTTGGCTCTCACTGAGGAGTAACCCGATCTTTGAGCTACTCTCATTACAAAGTCTTACGCGAAGCGACATAAGATTGTCGTAAATGAAAACTCAAGAACTTAGTAGGTCAAGAGCACTGCGGGCTATAAGGCGCACTTCACTTGCGGCTACGCTTCCGCATAGGAAGGAGGCCCCATCTAGTTCATGGTAGTCAGTACTATTTTTAATGTAACTCCCCATCTGTAAAAGACGCATGAGTGAACCCTAAAATCGTCATGGTGTTTTCGGCATCACTCGCCCGCGCCATCGCCTTATATTTCAAGTCAATACGAGACTAAAAGCGAGTTGCCCGGAATCATCATTTCCGTCACACTTCCAAGTTCGTCGAACGAACTCCGCGTTGCTTGAGGGCAAACTCTGCTCGGGCGACAATTCACATCCAGAGCCGGGATATTCCCACTGGAAAGGATGGCGTGACGATGGGGTAGTCATCTAGTCCTTGGGTTTTTGAGTTGAACGGCTCGAATTGGTCCACAGTCGGTGAAAGTCGCCCGATGACTTTGGGCCAGGAGGGCCTGACATGGAGGACCTCAAGTGCGGAAGTGGAGTCGCATGGAAGAGGAAATGCTTGGGATCCTAATGGAGTCGGAATCAGGTCTCTGATGGCGGTGTTGTTCGCAGGCACGGTAACAGCGGGGAATCGCTTTACCGCTCGACGGCCGGGAACGGTAGCCTTGACGTTAGCGACCGGCAGAGCTCCGACTGGAAATGCAGTATTGCAAGCTTAAGAAACGAGAAGCCGAGCAAGCTCTCGATGAATTAGGTTTTTATTCAGCGCCTTCAAAAAAGGAGTAGACCAAACGCCAGAGGAGAGGCAGTAGAATCGCCCCGCCACGAGGTCGGGGGTGTGGGGCTTCGCTCAGTGAATGTGTCCGGTCTGCCATTGTGGGCATACCTAAGACTCCGGCTGCTGTTCGTTGAACCGGTAGCCAACGTACGCATCCGTTAGAAGATAATGAGGATTTTTAGGGTCGTCTTCGATCTTCTTGCGCAACTGGCGGACAAAGGTGCGAAGGTACTCGAGCTCATTTCCATACTCTGGTCCCCACACAGACTTAAGCAGGCGCGCATGTGGAATCGGCTCACCTGCGTGCATCATGAGGTAATGCAGCACCTCGAATTCTTTCGGCGTTAGATGGATGGAGCGACCGCGCTTCATCACGCGGTATTTGACCGGGTCCAATTCAAGCTGTCCATGGCGAATCGGTGCGTCCCTGTTGGTATCCTGCGCACTTCTTCTGCGCACAGCCGAGCGCAAGCGCGCCGTCAACTCTCGCAGTTGAAACGGCTTTGTGATGTAGTCGTCGGCCCCGGCATCCAACGCCAGCACCTTGTCGTCTTCGCTATCCATCACTGTCAACATCAGGATCGGCAAGCGCGCAATTGCGTGCCTGATACTTCGGCAGGTTTCCAGTCCTCCCATTCCAGGCATATCCACATCCAACAGTACGGCGTCGAACCAGCTAACGCGAACTAGCGATAGAGCCTCTTCGCCACGAGCTGCCTCCACCACCGTAAAGCCCATGCCAGACAACGTCACGCGCAATGCCCGGCGTGTGGAACTATCGTCATCCACCACGAGAATGGTGCCCTTCCCTGCGGTCGCCTGCCCTACTGCCGACGGTTCGGTACTCAATGCTGCCTCCTTGCTCCAATTGGTAAGGATAGAAAGAATGTCGTTCCTTCCCGTTCATCGCTAATAACCCAAACATGCCCGTGATGAGCTTCGGCCGCATTCCTTACCACGGAGAGCCCGATCCCTGTTCCGGGAACAGACTCCTTCATGTCTGCTGACCGGTAAAAACGATCAAATATCCTCTCCCGGTCCTCGATCCGGATTACCGATCCACAGTTATGTACAGAGATGAGAACCTCTGTGCGACTCTTTCGGATTGCAACTTCTATAGCTGTATCCGGTGTCGAATACTTGTCCGCATTGTCTATGTACTGCTCGAGGATCATCGCCAGCAATGCCCGGTCCACACGCACGTTTAAATCAGGGTCCTCTGTCACAATGTCCATCCTGTTCTTGGTTGCTCCCTTGTAGTGGTTGGACACCACCTCTGAAACTAACTCCAGTACATTCACCTCGTCCGTTTGGAGGCCAACTTGGCCAGATTCAAGTTTCGCCGTCATCAGCAATCGGGTGCAGAGTTTATTCAAACGGACAGCCTCGTCGTCAATTAAAGTGACCAAATCGCGCTGCGAAACTGACAGTCCACCCAACTCAAGCAAGCCTGAGCTGGCCGTCTGAACAGCCGTCAGTGGCGTCTTGAACTCATGCGCCAATGCATCCATTACTGCAGCGCGCAATTGCTCGCCCTTGAACGCGTTCTCTGCTCTTTCCTCCTTGTCAAACGACTGGTACCGATCAATCACAATCGCTGCGAGCGACGCAAGAGCATCCACCACCAGCGGGCTCAGCTTTCCACGCACCACCAGACAACCGACTGGACCGGGCCTCGCTACGAGGATGCGTCGCCAGGTATTCGTGTGCTGATCGACCGTTGCGGTCTCATGAAGATAGGTGTCCTTCGCAAGGTTTTCCTCGCCCTCGTTCCATTCCCCGGCCCTATCCTGTCGGCCCAGATTCAGATCGAACAAGGCAACAGCCTCCGCGCCAAAAATTCGTTGAATCAGGATGACGAGCTGTGGTCCAGGTGCTTGATGCAAGTCCAACAAGAGCGAGGTTCGACTTACCTCAAACAACTGCTCCATTCCTACGCGGTGGATTGTGGCCTCTGATGCACTTCGCAGCTCTTTCGCTGAGAGCCTGCTAATCGCAACAGCCACGCCCTGAAACACAAAGAGCGCTACCCAATTCTGAGGATCTGTAACAGTGAAGTGGAAAACTGGCGGCGTGAAGAAATAGTCCAAGCAAACTACAGCCACGAATGACGCCAATGAAGCCTGCCAGAAGCCACAAAACAATGCCACGGCAAAAACGATCATTAAATAAAGAAAGCTGATCGTCGTCAGATTCAAGCGCAGAGCGATTCCGACGAAGGTCACGAAAACGAGCCCCGTCCCAGCAGCCAGCCACTGGCCCATAACTCTCAGGCCCCGGAGTCGATACAGTGCTTCCAATGCGATCGCCGTTGCCATTTGACCTGTATCCGCTGGGGCCTAACGATTCAGCCACGCTAACTAAGGCTAGCCAGACAAGCGTGAAGAAGGCATAAGGATTACATACAGAAAACGTGTGGAAAGGATTGGGAATTCAACGCACTGATTTTCCAATCCTTCTCACATTTGGGACCAAGTGTCGGGCAACCAGAAAATGCCATCGCTGCTATTTCGCAGTTACAGGAGCTCCCGGTGCCGAAAGTTGACTGTACTTCGCCGCTAACTGGCCAGCTTCCGCCGCTTTGTATGCATAGTATTCGTAGAGATACCGCGCTGAATCGACAGGTCTTGGATACTTGGCTGCGATGCTCACGATGTTCTGGCTCCTTCGCGCCCACTCCTGCTTTTCTTCCGCCGCCTGCTGTAGATAATCGTTCTGCTGTTTTCCATAGTAACTCGCAAGAGCGCTGTATTGCTCTGACGTGCGCGCGTCTCTTACCATTTGCTTCAGTTGAGCCTGCGTGTAATGCGTGCCATTCTCCGCAGAAGAGGCCGACCCCTGTGCGCTGCCCACACCCGCGAGACCAAATGACAGAATACATACTGCGAATAGGTTGCGTTTCATGTGTGACTACCTCCCAGGTTTGAGTATCCGGTGCAAAACGTGAGGGGCGCATGAAGATGACAGGGGAATACATATAAAGAATGCGAAAAGGTATAAGGAATTCGTTTTTTGCTTATACGGAACTTATCGACCTGGCTTAGATAACTCTCGATGTCGCTCGATTCGACCAGGGGGGCATCGCTTTCGAATCGACGGTGTTAGTACGCCAATCAATGATGGAGGTCACGATTCAACTGGACTGTTAGCTGCTCGAGGGCAACAGTTAGCAAATGGTCGCTGCTAGCGAAAGCACACTTATCATAGGAATCTTGGTTTTACAGTGCGGACGGGGAAAGACATATCAGTAGAAGGTCTCTCGCATTGACCGGCCTTCCTTTACCATCGCGATAAACCTCCGTGCCAGCTCATGGATCCGATTCTCCTGCCTAAATGTCAAAGCTTCGACCGGGAGCAGTTCTCCACCAACCCCAATCGCGGATGCTCCAGCGACAATAAAATCGAGCGCTGTCAACTGGTTCACTCCGCCCGTCACAATTAATGGAATCTGGGGCAACGGCACTTTGAGCGCGCGCACATATTGCACCCCTCCCACAGGGGTCGTTGGAAAGATCTTGACGAAATCTGACCCGGCCTTCCATGCTGCAATGATTTCCGTCGGCGTCAAAGCTCCCGGAAACACCACCACATCCGCCTTGTTTGCGTACGCAACCACCTCTGGAACGAATCCTGGGCTGGTCAGAAACCTTGCACCGGCGTCAACGGCTCGACGCGCCGACTCTTCATCCAGCACTGTGCCGACTCCAATGGCCATGTCCGGATAACGCTTGGCCAGGTCGTTGACTAACTTCAACGCAAGGGGCACAGTCAGCGTAATCTCTACCACGGGAATTCCGGCGGCAAACACAGTCTCTGCCGCAAACTGAGCAAGCTCCGGAGCACCGACGCGGACCGAGGGCAGAATGCCAATTTCCTGGATGAGGGTTCGAACAGCTTTTCTATTCATTGACCAGACCCCTTTGCGCTTTTGGCAGCATAAACTAAGCAGTTTGCTCCACTGGAAAGCTCTATGTCAATCAATTGAACACCTCGTGTCCTACGGCAAGGTTCATTTGGCCGGCCGCTGTCATATACGCGCCGATCAGCTGCAGATAAGCCAGTTGTACGACGCGGTAATCGCTCTGTGCATTAAGAAAGTCCATCAGCGATGCGCCGCCGTGCTGGTAGGCAAACGTCACAGTGTCGCGCACATAAACCGACTGGTCCAGGTACTGTGCCTTGTACGGCTTGATCAACTCGATATTGCTGCGCACCAACTCGTACGCAGTGTCGACGTCGTTGAAGACCTGCGCCTTGGCAGCCTCAGCCGCCTGCTGGCTTCTGTCTATGTCGATCAGGGTGCGCTTCTTTTCGCCCTGGTTGCGGTCGAAGATGCGTAGCGGGATGTTGACGCTCAGACCCAGAGTCTGGATGCCGTTCGGGTTATTGTTCGAGGAGTTGTACGTGTACCATCCGCTGAATATCGGATCTGTCGAGCCATTTGCCCAGGCGAGTTTGTGATTGGTCTGCGATTGCTCGATGGTCTGGATCGCAGCCCGCAGATCGGGCCGGTTGTCGAGCGCAATCTGGTGATAGTCGTCGAGCGGCTGCAATGCCGGCCCCAGGTCGAAGGGCCCGGTCACGTCAAACTGATCGACCGGCGTGCGTTCGTCGAGCAGCAGCAACAGTGCGATCTTCTGGGTGCGCAGATTGACCAGAGCAGTCTGAAGTTCAGATTCGTATTGCACGCGCTGAAGTTCGATTCTGGACAAGTCGATTTTGGCAAGGTCGCCGGCCTTGAATCGGGCACGGCTGATGTCGATGATCTTGTCGTAGTAATCGAGATCGGCTTTAGCTAACTCCAGTACCGCCTTGGCCTGAAGAGTTTGCACAAAGGCCGAGCGCAGGCCGAAAAGAAGGTTGATTTCCAGATCCACGTGCTGCGACTCGCCAATCGCGGTGCCTTCCTTGGCGCTCTGCAGCCGCAGTTCCCGCTTGTGCTCGCGCTCGTGCAGGTAACTCAAGAGGGGCTGCTCGTAGGTGCCACGGGTTGGAGTCCATACCCCGTCGTGAGGCGCGACCTGCGTGCCATCCGCCAACATGGTGAACTGCGGATTGGGGCGGAGGAAGGCTGTAATCTCCTCGGCCTTCATCTCCTCCACACTGGCCGCATCCGCCTTCAACACCGGATTCGCAGATTCGAATTTCGCCTTCACCTCGTCCCACGTCAACGCCTGTTGGGCGCTGGCGCAACTCGCAAAGAATGCCATGCTCAGGGATCCGTAAAGGACGCTTCGAATGAATTGGTTCTTCAGCTTAGACTTCAAAGGATGCCTCCGGTTCAGGGAGCTTGTCGTCTTCACGCGCCATCCACACGTACAAAGTCGGCAGCAGAAAAATACCGATAAACAAGTTGGCAAGGAGACCGCCGACGATGACAATGGCGAATGGCCGTTGAGAATCGGAACCTATAGCGTGCGACATCGCGGCGGGCAACAGACCGAGCGTGGCCACGAGCATAGTCATCATAATAGGTCGGAGCCGCAACACCGCGCCTTCAACCGCAGCGTTCTCGATTGTGTAGCCGCTGCCGCGCAACTGATTAATGAACTCGATCATGATGACTCCGGCCTGAACAGAAACGCCGAAGAGTGCAAGGAAACCGACGGCCGAGGACACAGAAAAATTAGTGTGAGTGATGAACAAAGCGAGTGGCCCACCGACGGAAGCCATGATAACGGAGACGAGAATGAGAGTTGCCCACTTGTAAGAGCGAAACATGGTGTAGAGGATGAGGAAAATAACCATCACAGTAATTGGAACAACAATGGCCATCCTCTTGTTCGCGCGCTTTTGGCTCTCGTATTCGCCGGCCCACTCCAAATGATAGCCGGTGGGCAACTTGACATTGTGTTCGACTTTCGTGATGGCCTCTTCAACGGTTGAACCAAGGTCGCGCCCCTTCACCGAGTACTTGATAGCGATGAAACGTTGGCCCGCCTCCCGATTGACCTGTTCGGCGCCGTCGTCGGTCGAAGCAGTCGTAATCTGTGCCAAAGAGACGCGTTCACCAGAGGGTGAAAGCAGACGCACGTTTTCAATGGCTTCGCGCGTGTCTCGATATTGCTGTTGATAGCGCAGCGTGACATCGAAGCGGGCCTCACCTTGCTGTACTTGGGTAAGTGCGTTGGCACCAACCGCAGTCTGAATCGCATCCTGAATATCGGCCACATTGATGCCCCAACGCCTGGCGGCTTTGCGGTCAACCTTCAAGTCAAGGTTGGGCTGGCCAACGATGCGGAATATGCCCAGATCTTCAACTCCTTTTACCGAGGCCAACTGGGATTGAATTTCTTCAGCTGTGCGCTCCAACGTGCGAAGATCGTCGCCGTAGAGCTTTACCGCAAGTTCGCCTTTAACGCCGGACACAGCTTCTTCCATGTTGTCGGAGATGGGCTGGGAGTAATTCCAAATGACGCCTGGAAACTTCTCCAGTTCATTGTCGATGGCAGTAACCAATGCGTCCTTGTTCTGGTGGAAGAATGGACGCCATTCTTCTTTCCGCTTCAGGTCAACAAAGTATTCGGTATTGAAGAAGCCGGCGGTATCAGTACCGTCGTCCGGCCGGCCAGTCTGGCTTACGACCTGCGTAACCTCGGGAAACGATGCCATCACGAGGCGCGCCTTATTGGTGAATTCGATGCTGGCTGTAGGGCCTTCACTAGGCGGCAGCGTTCCACGCACCCAGATGGAGCCTTCGTCCAGATGGGGAAGGAACTCCGAGCCGATCGGTCCGCCGAATGCAAGATAGATGGCGACGGCGAACAACGCCGTGGCAATAGTTAATGTTGTACGCCGGTGCTTTATGGCCGCGCCGACTGCGGTGCGATAGTGGCGAGTCAGCCACACCAAGATGGGGTTGTGCCACTCCGTGGCGCCCTTGCGAAAAAGAATGCTGGCCATCACCGGAGCGATAATAATTGCAAAGACGAGCGCGCCAATGAGGGCAAAAGAGACAGTCCACGCCATTGGCTTGAAGAGACGGCCCTCGACTGCCTGGAGCGTAAAGATCGGCAGGTACGACGTCACAATAATACCGCGCGCAAAAAAGACAGGGCGCTGTACCTCGAGAGCGGCGTCTCGAATCTTTTCCCAAGGAGCGTGGGTCTCGTTCTTGTTGCCCAGATGGCGAACCATGTTTTCGATCATGACAACAGACCCGTCGACCAGCATGCCGAAGTCGAGCGCTCCAAGGGAAAGCAGATTCGCTGGAATATGGCTGAGGTCCAGACAAATCGAGGCAAACATCAGGGCGAAAGGGATTGTAAGCGTCACGATGATGGCGCCGCGCACATTCCCCAGAAAGAGAAACAAGATGATCGCCACCAGGATCATGCCTTCTGAGAGGTTGTGCTCCACAGTTTCAACGGTGTATTTGACGAGCTTTGAGCGGTCAAGAAATGGCACGATTTTGACGCCCTTTGGGAGAATACCGTCATTCAGCTTGTTCACCTCCTGGTGGATGCCTTCCAGAACAGGATCTGAGTCTGCACCCTTCTGCAGAAGCACGATCCCCTCTACCGTGTCGGGATTGTCGACGATTGATCCATCAGCGCGATGCGTAGCTTTCCCAATCTGACCAAGCCGAATCTTGGCCCCCTGGGTAACTGTGGCGATGTCCCTGATCGAAACGGAGGCGCCGTTCTGAGCCTTGACGGCTGTGTCCTCGATATCCTGGATGCTGGTGTATAGGCCAGATGACTGCACATTGATCTGCTGCGCACCTTGCTCGATGAAGCTACCACCCGCATTGGTGTTATTGTTCGCAATCTGCTGCTCAACCTGGCTAATGGAAAGTCCGTAGGAGACGAGTTTTTCGGGATCGAGCTTGATTTGATATTCCTTGGTTGGTCCACCGAAGCTGGAAACATCTACGACCCCTTTGACTCCTTTGAAGGACTTTTCGAGCAACCAATCTTCAAGCGACTTATCCTCCATCACATCGTAAGAGGGGTTGGAGCTTTCAATGGTGTACCAGTAGATCTGCCCAACCGGGCTCCAGTCAGTGCCCATCTGCGGAACAAGATTGGCCGGAAGGCTGACCATGCTCAGCCTCTCCAGAACATGTTCGCGATTGACGTCACTGGTCGAGTCGTCGTCAAAAACCAACATCAAACTGGACAAACCAGCCAGCGTCGTAGAGCGCAGATGAGTGAGATGAGGAATACCGGCCATTTGAATCTCGACCGGCACCGTAACCTGGCGCTCGATCTCCTCGGCGCTGCGGCCGGGCCACTGTGTGATTACCTGTACATAGTTGTTGGCTACGTCAGGGTAGGCTTCAATCGGAAGGGCGCGGAAGCTGATGACTCCCCACACGGTGAGCACAACCGCCCCGCTGAGCACCAGCCACCGGCTCTTAAGCGCGAAGTCAATGAGTGCCCGAATCATCTATTGGTTCCCCGCGGTTTCAAGTAAGAGGGCATTGGAAACCACTTCCTGGCCCGGTGCGATTCCAGAGAAGAGTTCTTGTTTGTTACCTGGCAGCATGTTGCCTGCACGGACCTCGACACGTCTGAATTGATTACCACCCGCCGGAACAAAGACCCAGTCCCTGTCGTGCAGGTGGAGAATCGCATCGGCCGGAACAGCGGCAATGGTTTCTCTCGTGCTGCTTGTAAATGTGGTGGTGCCGAACATGCCCAGCTTCATGAACCCGGGATTGGCAACCTCGATGCGTACCTTTGCAGTACGAAGGTTGGGGTCAAGAACTGGACCAATGTTGCTGATGCGGCCATTCAGTGTTCGGTCGGGATAGGCATTCAGCTTGATCTTGGCTGCCTGCCCCAATTTGAGCTTGGGAATGTCATTTTCATAGACATCGCAAAGAATCCAAACATTGGAAAGGTCAGCAATCGTAAACGCAGTCGCCGAGCCGGAGAGGTTCACGCCGGCAGCAGCCGCCAGTGTGACGTTTTGTGCAATAATGACGCCCGAAATCGGCGCGAAGACATTCACCACGCCGCTTGGATGGTCCTTGTCCACGCCAAGCGTCTTCAAGCCTTCTTCAGCAGCAGTTAAATCCGCTTGCGCATCATTCTCAATGTCTTCGGCTTGCTCAAGCATGGATTGAGCAATAGCGCCATGTTCGTAAAGACTTTGCGCGCGCAAGTATGCCTTGTTCGCAAGCTTCTCGTCGTTGTTTGCCTTCAGATAGACATTGAATGCGCCTGCAACATCAGGACTCTGGACTTTCAGCAACAGATCACCCTTCTTGACGAAATCGTCAAGCCGCGCCTTGATGTCGACCACGCGCCCATTGGCCAGTGAAATGACTGGGATTTCGCGCGCAACGTCTGGGAAGACCGCGCCTGTGACATTCAACTCGGATGACACCTCCCGTCGCTCTGCGGCCACGACTGGAAATTGTTCAGGCTTATCAACTGACAACAAACTCATGTTGCCGGTTTGAACAACCGGAGCCGGAGGCGGTGCGCCCTCCGCACCAGATGTCTCTTTCTTGCATGCCGTCATGCAAGAGAGGGCAGCAAAGCAGCCGATAGTTATCAAGAGGTATTTGAGTTTCATTGGATCACCTCGAAGCCTTTGTCACGGTAGATATCGCCTATCGCACCAGCAGGGGTAGACTCAGACGGGAATACTCGCTTCATGTGCCCCCTTGCGCCGTGATCTGCACGGCGGATACAGAAATTACTTCAGTCAATTGAGGTAAGGAGAACGGCTGGTCAGGCAGCTGGAGGGGGCCGGTTTTGGATCGACTCCATCGCAGGGATATTCACCCGCTGCGCGAAGAAGTGACCCGGCAGTGCTGGGCGCACCAGGCCGGTGCCAGGATCCGCAAAAACAGGCAGTGTAAACTCCGCACCCGAGTGCGGCATCAAGTGGGCATTCGAACAGACGTGATCCTTCCGCTGGCAAGACGCTGTCTCAGCGAAATTCTGGGCTTCCAACAAGTCGTCGGTCACCGAGATCACAGGAAAGATGATGAGCAATACCACCGCAAGGGCAAGTAATTGCGTCTTGCGGCTTACTCCATCGCGTCGAGCATGGCGCAGCCACAGCCAGAACATCAGCGTGGCCAGCAACATCCAGATCAGATTGAGCGTCAGCTCCATGTTCGATTTCCTTCATTATACGGTAGCATCCGCCAGCCAGTTCCCAGCTGATTATTAAAAATGCCAGATCAAATCTGCCGCGATAGTCAGCGATTGAGTCTTTGCCCCGATGCTCTTCATAGTCAGCGCCGAAGCCTGACCGATTGGGGCATTCTGCAATGCTGAAACCGACGACCCCGGTTGAATGTCAAGCGCTCGCAATCCGTAAGGACTGAATGCGTGCGTATAACTTAACTCCGGACGGAAGGTCACAGTTGATCCCGCCCAAAAATCAAAGCCCACCATATGTTCTTCGTAGATTCCGGGAGTGCCTGTGCGTTGTCCCTTGATGTCGTCTACAATCTCGCTTCGAATATTGAGCGAGGCCGTGTTATTCCAGAAGTTATGCTCGACGTAGTTCGTGATAGCCCACTCCGGCGCATAGCAATAAGTTGCGCGTTTGCCAGTAAAGAACGTGTTAGGGTTTTCACAAACCGCGCCAAAATTCAGCGTCGAAGGCGTTGTGGGCGCGCTGCCCGGACCACCGGGAAAGAGAAACCGATTGTTGCTTACGTTCTCGGGCCACGGCGAATTCAGACTGTTATAGGGAACGCCCGTATTGATCCACCACATATTCGGCGTTTGCCGCATGTACTGGTACCATGCCTCGGTATCTGTGTGCCAGTGCGGGCTGATGCTGTGATACCAGGTCTCATAGAAGGCAGTAAGGTTATTGTACGCATACTTGCCGTCGTTGATGGTATTGTCGCAGGTGCTAAGCACGTCGCCACCCTTGCTCCAAGTATAAACAATGCACACGTTACCTGTAAGCTTCGCATCGGTAGTCCAAGGTGCCGTGTCGCAACTGCCTGATATACCGCCCTGTATTGTCCAATGGTCGTCAACCTTCACCGTCAGGTTTGCGCCAACCATTGTGTAGCAATCGTAGGTGTAGAGAATCGAGTGCGAGTAGGTGTAATTATTCGGCGCAAGCTGCGCTTCAATATCGGGGAGCGAAATGTAGCGTCCGATTCGGAGATCCGCCCCCTGGGCAAGCTTCGGAAAGTAAAGGTCCACATACCACATCACAGGGTCGTAGCCATACTGCGCGTTCTTCACGAGCAACTGCTGACTCAGGATCCCGTGCGAGGTGGTATACCGGTAGTCCTGGCCGTAAAGATTAGTCAAGCGAAAGCCCCAGTCGAAATGGTCGGTCTGCGTGGTATCCGCCAGCTTCTCCGTGTAGAGCGCCAACTGATCCAGCACCACGGTATTCGGGAAAACATCGTAAGCAGAGGGGGCGTTTGCCGCGATGCCCTTGCTCGCATTGCCTCGATTATTGGTTGAGCCGTTGGCGCCGATTGACGCCCATCCATACCATTTAATCTTGCTCAGCTTCAGAGGGTCGCCATCTATCGCCGTCTGCAACATGTAAGTCTGGTAGTCGGGTGCGCCGATCTCCTGCGTACCACCGATCGGCCAGTCCGACGCAGGATAGGGTGGCGATGGAATTGGCGGATCAGTACCCCTGCGCTTGGGTGCGTTCGGGTCAGTTGGTGTTATCCCGGTCCAATCGGCAAGATACGCCCAACCCATTCGAGTAAAGAAGCCGGGTGGGGGCTTGAGGGGGGTCGTGGGTGCAACGGCCGGAGCGGAGGGCTGGGGCGGAACTGGGGTTGAAAGTCCCGCGGGAGCCTGCCCACTCGCTTGAACTGCGGCCACATTCGAATTGGGCGGATTGTCCTTGTTGGACGAGGGTTGCTGGCTTGATCCCACCAGTTCTGGACGGGATGCGACACCCGTCGCCGGATCCATTACGGAGGATGATTCGATCTTGTTGGAATTCAATGATGGGATTTGGGCGTGGCAGCCAAGCTGAATTGAGAGGCCGCTGATTGTAGCTCCAGCCACGATCGCCATCCTGATGTGGTTCTTCATTGATACATGCTCTCCGTACTGCATTCTGCGGTCGAGTTATGAAGCAGGACCCGAACGAGTCTGCTACTCCGCTCGCGTATCCACTCGTCTTGCCCATCTCAAATGCACTGTTTCGTAAAAGAATCGTAAAGAAACTTGTAGCAAGTTATAAAGCAACACGTGATGTCAGGCTTAGTGACGACTTTCGCCACTGGCATCGTCTATCAGTTACCTCGCAGCAACCAAATGATTTATGCAATTGATGCTTGATTACATAAGTATTGATTGGCATCCGTAAAGAATGCATGAGGGGACCGATAAGAATGCATGGTGAGAATGCGTATTTTGGCGCACGCTATAACTCCCTCCATGAGCATCGCTACTCGTCACAAGGCAACCGTCTTCAGAATTATGGAGTGGATATCTCAGTTTAAGGGGACAGGTAAGGGCAAAGGCTGACTAAATAAGGGCGATGCTTTTCCTATTCTGACCCAAGGCCAGATACTGAGGCGGCGCCGGAGTTGTTAACAACTCCGGCGCCGCTCGTTGAGTGGACTTTACATTTTTCTATTTTTCTGCCTGGGCGACTAGAACCGAACCATGATCGATACTAGGGTAGTTGTCTGGTTGGTCCGCAGATCGGGCCACCAGATATTAGCCGTAGAGGGACCCGATTTGCTGATCGTGCCGAAGCCCTGGTTGAAGCAACTTGTTTCCGCTGATCCGAGATTGCCGTAACCAAAGCCTGAATCGACATTGGTGCCGGCGCAAACATAATCGGACGGATTGAGGTTGTTACCGCCTGCAGGTGTGATGCCGCCATGACCGGTCCAGTAAGGCACGTTCGAGTAGCGGTACGCTTCTTCCAGCCGGAAGGTGATGAACTGCTTTGGCATATAGTCGAAGGTGATCGTGCCATCGTGCATCTGGGCCTGATCGCCGCCATTCTCGGTGAAGTAAGGGGTGCCCGTGGTAGCCGTCGCTCCGTTGATTGGCGGCAGCAAGGTGAGGTAACGGCCGGGGTTGTTCATCAGACCGCCGCCGAGTGTAACTGCGTAGATGTCCTTGTCAAACCACATGCGCAGGTAGCTCATGGTGCCTAGAAACATCTGCTTGGGTTTGCCATTGGCGCTGTTGTGACAATTGACGCCGCCAGTGTAGAGTGAGCTCGATCCCATCTCTGGCGTGGCACCGATCTTGCTGAACGGTCCACTGGAAGCACCGCCACCGTATTCGCAACCGGCATCGCCGGTGAGTGTGACGGCCATCTTGTCCAGCATGTTTTTGGGTTTGTCATAGAACTTCACCTGCGCGCTGTAATCGGCATGGATACGAGAGCGTGTAGGCGCGCCAGCCTGTTGCTCGCCTGCGTCGTCTTCACCAAGACCGTAATCATTCCACACAAAGTCAAGGTAAGGCTTGGGACGCCACAGAATTTGGCCGCCCAATCCAGGCTTGCCATTGTACCTGGCATACGATTGCCAACCGTTGATAATCCACGGCTCAATCTTCAGGTTCTTTGTGGGCCACCACTGGATACGGAGGCCGTTGAAAAACCAGGGCGTGTTCGACGAAACATACGATGGCTGGTAGGCCCAGTTATCAAAGTTGTAATAGCTGAACAGGCCAATGTAGGAGACGAAGATACCGGCGTCCACGTTGAGGCCGTGATTGACATCCCAGTGATAGCCGCCCCATGCCTCAGAGAAATAGCGATAGGCATTCTGCAATTGCCACTGACCGCGGTTATAACTGGAGTCATTGCGCGGAGTGGTTGTGGCAAACAGGCCGTCCATAGTCAGGATGCGTCCGCGAACGTTTTGAATTCGGAAATCGCCGCCAACGCTGACCTGCTCAAGTTGCCACTCGTCGGAGCGGAACATCTCCGTCGAGCCGCCCATTGAGTCGTCTTCCGGGTGGTTGTAGTCGAGAATGTAGTTCGCGTCGAACCGAATCTCCGGGGTAAAGTACTTGGTGCTCATCGGACTGTCCACGTTGTGGCCGCCGCTGTTCAGCCAAGTCCAGTCTCCGGGGAATGGCGCCTCTTTGGTCGTGGTCTCTGCCGTGATTTCCGGGGGTGCCGGGGCTGCCGCCGGTGCGGGCGCTGCCGCCGCCTGCCCCAGCGTCAAAGAACCGGTGCTGTCGTCTGTCTCTGCCGAACGCAGAGCACTGGCGTCTCGATCCGCATCCGCGGCGTCGTCCGCCCCACTGCGTGCTTTCAGTTCGGCTTCAAGTTGCGCGATCCTGGCCTTCATCGCCGCAAGCTCTTTGATGACCGCATTGTTGTTGACCGGCAGCGAAACTGATGCCGGAGCAGCGGACGCTGTGACCGGGTCCGTTGAGCCGCTTGAAGCGGCAGGAGTTGCCGCAGGGCTGGCAGCAGCGGGCGGTGCCGCATCGCTTGTTGGCGTGCTCGGACTCGTTTCCGGGCCATCAAGGGCCGGGAACTCAACCAAAGCTGTTTGAACGGGTATTGGGGTTCTCGCGGGCTGCTGCGCCAAGGTGCTCAGTGGCACCAGTCCGCAGCATAGCGCCGCAACAGCGGGAACGGCCTTCCAGGAATTTGATCTCATTCAGCCTCTCACTTTCGTAAAAGATTTTGGTCAGGTATGAACACACTTCATGATGAAAAAATGCAGCGCGAGACGAGGTCTTCCTGTGTCGCTCCGCAGGCGGTCCTGTCGAGCCACGTAAGCGTCTTAAAGAGTCAAAAGCGGGGAATGAGGACTTGGTTATGGTCCAAATTCATTTGTTCAGTAAGTTCGCAACCAGTCTGTTAGTGGTCACTCTAACCCGCTCACTTTTACAGGTGACGGGCTATGAGTTCTCTGAACCTTAAGGTGGAACATATAAAGATCCTATATGTGTTTTAAACAAAGTTATGAGTTACACATGATCATTACATAAAGAAAAAATAAAGGCGCTGGCGATTGAAGTGATTACAAGCTGTAGCTCAACGTCCGTAGCATTGATCGCGCACGAGAAATACAAGTGCTGAATGACTCGCCCCATTAAGTCGTCGCGCATTTCACTTTCCTCATTTCATCTTTATTCCTTCATGCCTAGGATTCAGGTTACTCATTGTGGTCCCCTATATCGGCCGGACTGAAATCAGGAGACGGGCGAGCCTTACTAACATCCCGGCGGCCAGCATCCGGGAACTGACACGCGAACTTCACCGATCAAGGAGAATGCTCATGGCAGATCAAAACGCACCACAGATGCAGGCCACCCTGGGCCTTACCGGGCTGACCAGCAACGCAATGGCCCTCATCGCCCCCGGCGCCTTTCTTTGGCTCACCTTTTACATTCAAGCCACTGAGGGCACCACCTCGCCCGCTATGTGGTTTGGCATCGTTCTGGCTTTGCTGCTCTGCCTGGCCACTGCTGTGGCCTACGCAGAGATCTCCAAACTCTACCCCGGCACCGGCTCCAGCTACTACTACGCCGAGCAAGCCCTCCTGTCGCAGGAGAAGATGTTCAAATACGCCCGAGTCGCCAAGTTCATCGTTGGTTGGGGCTCGCATCTCTACTACTGGGTCTATCCCGGAGTCATGGTAGCCACTACCGGCATCTTCGTCGGATACGTCGTCGGTTTTCTCTATCCCAACCTCCTGAGCGGATCGAATCCGGGGCCAGTCTTCATGGCTCTCGTGGCGATTGTCTTTGCCTTTTTCGTAGCATGGATCGCAGCGAAGGGTGCCGGCGCTTCAACCGCGGTGAACCTTGCCATCAACGTGATCCAGATCTCCGCGCTGCTCATCTTCAGCGTGCTGGCGCTCGGCTATCGCGCCAATCATCCCGCAGGCGCACCCGCCTTCCAGTACGACTCGCAAACGCTTGCAACCTATGATTACCAATTCGCGACAGCCAAGGATGGGTCGATCGTCCGCGACTCCGGTGGCGCGCCTCTGCCGCTGCTTGACGCATCAGGCAAGAAGGTCCCTTTCGTCATTGATTATCCCGAAAAAGATTCAAGTGGCAACTTCCTCAGCCACGGAACAGCCGCATCCGTGGTCTCCCCCCATAAGCTGAGCTTTATCTTCATTCAGGCCACTGTGGCCATTCTGATTTTGGTCGGCTTTGAGTCGGTGACCTCGATGGGGGGCGAGGCCAAAAACCCAACCAAGCATATTCCCATCGCCGTGATCGCTTCGCTTTTGATTCAGGGAGTGGTCTGCTACCTGATAGAGTATTTCGCGGCCAACTACTTCCTCAACTCCGGCTACACCATGCAGAGCGCCGCGAATTCAGCAGCTCCAATCGGCGACATGATGATCATCGTCGGCGACGCTTTGCTCGGCCACGGCAACGGTCACTACTTCATGCTGGCTGAGGCCTTCACCGTTTTTCTGGCTTTAATCGGCACAACTCTCAGCTGCATGAATACAGGAGCACGCGTCACCTATGCCATGGGCAAGGACGACGAGGCTCCCGAGCACTTCGGCATCCTGCACGCCGGATCTCTGTCCCCCCGGCGCGCCATCTGGACGCTTGCCTTCATCTCAGCGTTCATCGGCGTCGTCGCCGTTTCGCTGGTCTTCGCCGACGGCAGCGCCCCGACCGATGCAACCATCGCCGCGCTACCCCACGGCATCTTCTCCAGCTTCGGCTACTCCTCGCACGACGCCATGGCGGCACTGCCCAATTCTCTGCTGGCCATCACCCTGACATCCAACTTCGGCACCTTCATCCTCTACGCGCTCAGCTGCTTCTTGTGCATCGTCGCCTTTCATGGGCGCTCGGACTACAACGTGGTTCTCCATCTGCTCATCCCCGGGTTCGGCCTGTTAGCCAATCTGGCCTGCATGACTGCCTACCTCATTGTTCCCTTCCTTGGCTACGGCACATGGAAGGAACCTTACCTCGCCCTGGGCATATCTGGCCTCTGGGCCCTCTACGGAGGCATCTACTTCCTGCGCTCATCCAAATCTAAAGGAAAGGCGGTCCTGCTAACTTCCAAGTAGACGATTGCTTGCGTATCTAACATAATTGCAACCGCTGGGTGGGTCTCGCTCTCAACTCCTCCAATGAAACGAGAAGTGGAGAACCACCCAGTGGTATTTTGGTGAAAAATGTTGAACAGTTTTTAATGGCACCGCCCCTGGCTCGAAAGCGGCAGTAACCACGCTAAAGCTGGCGGTTCGCCTTAGTTCACTTCCCGAGGCGACAATCAACGATGGCTGAGAAATCTGGTTGCATGTCGGATTGGGCTCTGGCCTGGAGCGGCATTGACGCGGGCTGTGCTTCCCGCCAACAATAGAAGATCTTAGACGATGAACTTGCATAGAACGGAGAATCGAATGCGGCAGGCTGAATTCTTATTTGCTTTCATAGCTCTTACGACCACAGGCATCTGGGCGCAAGATGCAGTTTCACTAAGCCAGAAGATTCATCAGGTGCCTGACGAGGATGGTGTGTATTACACGGGCCCTGAAGTCTCCGCACCGAAACTGGTTCGCGTCGCATTTGCGCCATACCCATCGGATGTGCCCGGCAAGAATCTTCAAGGAATGACTGTGCTCGCCATGGTCATCGGTGCTGACGGCATTCCCGCACACATCCAGGTACTGAAAACGCACGGCGAGGCTTTCGATCAGGGTGCAATCGCAGCTGTAAAGCATTCAGTCTTTGAGCCGGGTCGGTTAGGCGACAAGCCGGTACCCGTCTGGATCGACGTTCGAATAGTTTTTAGCGCCGATCAGCAGAGAGCTGTCCCTCAAGTCCTCATCACAGAGAGAGATCTGCCTCCTCCAAGTGAATCGCAGTTGGAAGACAAACATCATCATCCGTTGGCGAATACGCCCCCTTTCGCAATTCACACGGTTGACGCGGATTTCACTGACCCGTTTGCAAAACATCCGTTTGTTCAGGTGGCCATCGTAGAGGTGCTGGTGAGTGACAAGGGATTGCCGAAGCATGTTCACGTTCGCCGCGGCCTCGGATTCGGGTTGGATGAGAAAGCTGCAGCTGCTGTGATGCATTACAAATTCCTGCCTGCTACCAACAAGGGAAAACCGGTTGAGGCACTCAGAGAAGTGATGGTCAGCTTCGCCAAGTTTTGATCATTGCGCCACCAAAGAACCACATCTCGGGCAGATGTTGACTGGAAAAAGCCGACCTTTGGCTACTGACCCGATGGAAGGCGACCACGGAAATTACCCCGCGTTGCCGTATTCAAACGCATGACAGCCATCGGGCTCCGTGATTTCCCCAACCTTTTCTGGCATCAGCTGTTTATCTGAAGTCATTCCAGCCTTCCCGACCTCCCAATTGCGAAGCATCGTGTGATAAAAAGGCATAACTCTCGAAGTTCTTTTGAGACGTGCCCAGTTCGTTTGGCGGCCGAGGGGGTCCCGGTTTGCGCAAGGTCCGAATCCTGGCGATCGCACTGTCCATCGGTGCTCCAGCGGCTTGGTGTGCGCCCCCCGCGAGCAGCCCTCAACGCGAGTTGAATGTCATCGTAGTCGATGCACACAATGATCCTTCTCAGCCGGTTCAGGGCGTTCGAGTATCGTTAAGTTTCGTTGCCGGCTCAGAAAAGGTCGTTGATTCGCGAGACGCTACCAATCGCGCCGGTCAGGCCCTCCTGCTGGTCTCTCCTGAGGCCGCCCAACGCGGGGACCTGCGCATTGATATCGGCGGCGTGAGCGATTTGGTCGTCTTTGAGCCGGCAGACGGTCAGTTGAACGGCCTTCCCGTGAATGTGACCATTCGTCTACTGCCCAAAGGTTCCGTTGCGTTGCTTGGCCCCCATCAAATTCAGGCGATGCTCCATCGCCTTTCGCTCCAGAACAATGCAAGGAGCCAGGAAATTCGCACGCTCAAGGAAGAACTGGCTACCGCGAAAAGCCAGAAGCCAGACGAACTGACCGCAGCGATGACGGAATGGGCCAGGTCGAACGGGTTTGCGCTTTCGGATGCCGACAAGCAGGTTCATCAATGGGCTGAAGACGTCCAGCGACGCAAGGATCAGGCAACTACTGAAGAGAAGGCTCTCGCGGAACTGGCGCTGAAGCACTATGGCGCCGCTGCTCAAATGTTCGATCAGGCCGCCGACGACATTGGCGCATCAATGGATGAGGAAGAGAAAAAGTTCCTTGAAGAACGCCGGAAGCAACTTCGTGATTTCGTCGATAAGAAATTCCAAAGCTCAAGCACCTATCAACTGAATAGTCAGTATCACCAGGCCACTCAGATCCTCGAACAGACAAGCCTCCGGGCAGCCGCGGAACACAACCGGTACCCTGACGACGCGGCTCTGCGCAACATCTGGCTTGATTCTGTGCTTCGGATGGCGGATGCGCGGAGGGCTGAAGGCAATGTGGGCGAAGCCAGTGAAAGCGCAACGCTGTTAGCTCAAGCGATCAAGGACTATCAGGGACTGCTGCGCGCATATTCTGCGCCAGACGAACGGCAGGACTGGGCTCGGGCACAAGGTAAACTCGGCGCCGCCTTAATCCTGCAAGGAGATAGGAGTACCGGGGCGCAGGCAACGGATTCCCTTGCTCAGGCAGTGGCGGCCTTCCGAGCAGCGCTCGAAGTAGAATCGAAGGCTGACACACCCAAAGATTGGGCAAGTACGCAGACCACCCTTGGCGACGCTCTCTTGAATCAAGGAATGCGAAGCAGCGGGACCGAGGCAACGGATCTGCTAGCCCGCGCAGTACAAGCCTTTCGATCAGCGCTTGAAGTGCGGACCAAAGCGGATCAACCCAAAGAATGGGCGATAACACAGTCCGATCTGGGTCTGGCTCTCTCCAACCAGGGAGAACGAAGCAGCGGCACGCTGGGAACCGAATTGTTCGCTCAGGCAGTTCAGGCCTTCCGCGCGGCGCTTGAGGTCAGAACCAAGGCCGATCTGCCTCAAGGCTGGGCTGCGACCCAACTCAATCTGGGTAACGCTCTACTCAACCAAGCCCAGCGCAGCAGCGGGGTGAAGGGAACGGATCTGTTTGCCCAAACAGTGCAAGCTTACCGGGATTCGCTTACGGTCTTTACAAAAGTTGATCTGCCCCAGCTCTGGGCAACCACTCAGAATAACCTGGGGATCGCTCTCCTCAGTCAGGGCCAGCGGAGCAGTGCGGCTCAGGCTTCCGATTTGTATCAACAGGCAGCCGATGCTTTCCGAGCGGCGCTGGAGGTGCGGACGAGGAATGACCTGCCCCAGGACTGGGCCAAGACACAGATGAACCTGGGAAATGCCCTTCTGGCACAAGGGGAGCGGGGCAGTGGCCCTCATGCAACGGATTTGTTAGCCCAGGCAGTGCAAGCTTACCGGGCAACCATTGAGCTCTATACCAAGGCAGACCTTCCCCAGGACTGGGCCAAGGCACAGGGCAACCTCGGCCTGGCGCTTACAGATCAAGGGGATCGAACAGCGGGGCCCCAGGCGGCCGACTTGCTGGCCCAGGCAGTCAAGGCCAACCAAGCAGCATTGGAAGTTTATACAAGGGCAGACTTGCCCCAGGGCTGGGCGAGGATTCAGAGCAACCTGGGAAACGCGCTGATCAGAGAAGCGGGAACAACCTCCGGGACGCAGGCGGCGGACTTGTTGGCGCAGGCAGTACAGGCCTATCGAGCAGCGCTTGAAGTCTATACAAAGTCGGACCAACCTCAGGGCTGGGCAAGGGCGCAGACCAAAATCGGTTACAGCCTGATGACCCAGGGGGATCGAACCAGCGGTGGACAGGCCACGGAATTGTTGGCCCAGGCAGTGCAGGCCTATCGGGCGGCCCTTGACGTCTTCACCAGGGCAGACATGCCTCAGGACTGGGCCTCAACCCAGAGCACCATTGGTCTCGCTCTCATGGACCAGGGGGAGAGGACGAGCGGCGCGCGCGCGTCAGACTTGTTTGCACAGGCAGTGCAAGCCGACCGAGAGGCGCTGGAGATTTATACCAAGGCCGACATGCCCCTGGACTGGGCCCGGACACAAACCAATCTCGGACTCGCTCTGACTGATCAGGGTGTCCGCAGGAGTGGCACCCAGGCGACGGATTTGTTGTCACAATCCGAGCAGGCCTTCCGATCGGCGCTCCAGGTGTATACCAAAGCAGATCTACCCCAGGGTTGGGCAAGGGCCCAGACTGGTCTCGGTCAGGCTCTCACTGATCACGGTGTGCGGAAAAGCGGCAACCAGGCGGTCGAATTGTTCGCTCAAGCTGTCGAAGCTTACCGGGCCGCGCTCGAGGTCTTCACCCGAGCGAATGTCCCCCAAGCCTGGGCGGGCACGCAAACTCGCTTGGGTATGGCTCTCTCAGATCAGGGGACTCACAGCAATCATTTACATGGGACGGAACTGCTGGCTCAGGCCGTCGCAGCCTACCGCGCGGCCCTTGAGATCTTTAACAGGGCAGAGCTGCCTTTGCCCTGGGCTGCCGCGCAGTACAGCTTGGGCGCGACTCTGAAGGAGCAAGGAACGCGTGCCAGCGGCAAGGAAGCGATCGATTTGTTAGCTCAGTCGGTCGCAGCCTACCAGGCTTCACTGCAGGTGCGGACCAAGAAGGATGCGCCTGTGACCTGGGCTGCGACAGAGGTCAGTTTGGCCATGTCTCTTACAGAACAGGGAGAGCGCATCGGCGGGACACAGGCAGCGGAATCGTGGGCTCAGGCTGTTGAAGCAGACAAAGCGGCCCTGGAGATTCTCAACAAGGCTGACCTCCCGGAGTACTGGGCAATGACGCAGACAAACATGGGAAGAGTTCTGGCGGACCAGGGGGAGCAGAGCAGCGGAGCGCAAGCAAAGGATCTATTCGCGCGAGCCCTGCAAGCATCTCGCGACGCATCAGAAGTCGTATCCAAGGCGGATTTGCCCCAGACGTGGGCGACGATTCAGACCAATCTCAGTATTGCTCTGGCCGATCAGGGGGACATTGCTGCTGCGTCCCAAGTTCTCGCAAAATGCGTTGAAGCCTTTCCCGAAGACTTCAATGTGCTGAGGCGCGCGCTATACATCGAGCAAAACAAGCTATACCAATTCGATCAGACGTATTTGTTAGCCGAGCACTGGCTCAAGCTTGATCCTTCAGCCGAAACAAAGCTGGATATGGAGCAGGCGGATCTTACCACCAGCCGTTTTGATGACTGCACCAAGCAGGCAGCCACGATCGACGATGCGGCTTTGACGTCGCCCGCGGCGTCGTTCGCTTTGGTCCGCGACACCGTGAAGATGTCTTGCCAATGGGGCGCAGGGCAAAAGACTGATGCACAAAAGACCGCCGGCGCCCTCTTGCAAAACGCTGCTCAGTTGCAGAACACAGGATGGCACTTTGACGGCGCGCGTCGCTTTTTCAGCTCTGCCCCACCCTTCGAGGCTGGGCGCGCATCGTGGATTGCCTTGTTTGATAGCCTCGAAAAAGGAAACGGCGCTGCATTGGCCGATGCCTTGCGCCAGCTACACCAGACTATGCAACACTGACTCCCTCCACACTTCTGAAGAGTGCGCTGCATCCACCAACCCACACCCCAGAACTCGCTGTGTAATCGTCGATCGCAAGGACCTGTTTCGTGCTCACTTTCTGATTGACAGAAGCGACTTCCAAAATTAATCATCCTCTGTCGAGTGCACACGTGTGGAATGGCTCGGTGGAGTCAAATTCAAATGAGTCTCGTCCATCTTGCCGGGCCTGCCTCGATCAACACGGTCGCGAATGTACACTCCGCATCCCGCTCTCCATTCTCATCTATGCTCCGCTCCTTCCCGCATCGAAGACGCGGGCAGACCATGCTCTGAGCATCATCTCAGCCTGAGAGAAAAGGTCAACGCATGAAACGATCGACCGTTGCTGCCATCCTCACCGACGTCCATCTTTGGGTTCCGGTTGCTGTGCTAATCCTGGGCATGATCCTTCTTATGTCGCTGAGGTGAATTCGTGAGCGGAACTTTGACACCTACGGACGGGCGATCCACGCTTTCCCTGCACAAGCTCGGCGTCTTCTGCGGATTGGCCGCCGCTGTCTGGCTCGGGACCGCGGAAGCGCCCACGAAGTTGGTCAACGCTGGCTTTTCTCCGTTCATTATCTCGATGGGCATGGTCATGGGCGCATTCGTAGCTCGCTGGACCGTTCCCACGCTCCTCAAAGGCACCGGCTTTGTATTCGCGGATCTGCGCGCGAAACCGCACCTGATCGTGTGGGCCGTCTTGGCTGGAATGCTGTGGGCCGTCGCCAACACCCTCACCATCTTTGCCGTCCGCAATGTTGGCTTGGCAATTGCCTTCCCTCTGTGGAACACAAATAGCCTTGTAGGCCTTCTTTGGGGCTGCCTTCTTTTCAAGGAACTGCGCGGTTCCGGCTTCAAGGGTTGGTTCAAGGTGTTGGGAGGGGCCTTCGCAATTGTCGGCGGCGCAGCGATTCTTGCCTATGCCACTTCGCAACAATCTTCGAATACGCCTGGCAAGGCCGCTGTGGGCATTCTGGCCGCGCTCGGTGCGGGTTTGCTCTTGGGCACCATGTATATTCCCTACCGCAAGGCTTATATCAGCGGAATGAATCCGCTCTCATTCGTCACCGTCTTCACCATCGGTGAGTTGATAACCGTGTTCATTCTCAGTGCAATTTTCTTTGGCGGAGTGGGCAATTTGACCGGCGAGCTGGAAAGAGCTCGCCCCATGCTGTTCTGGCCGTTCCTCGGAGGCTTCTGTTGGGTCGTTGGCGACCTGTTTCAGAATTTCGCGGCCAAGTATATCGGTATCGGCCGTGGAATCCCTCTCTCAAACACCAACCAGCTTTGGGGACTGGCTTGGGGTGCGCTGGTGTTTTCCGAATTGTCCGGACTGAGCCCCACAGGCAAAGTGCTCGTCATCACCGGATCGCTGGTCATGATCGCCGGAGCACTATCCATCAGCACGGCCGCACCGCCCGTTTCGGAACTGACGAACTGGAAGCAATCCATGGATCGGGAGTGCGACCGATACCGGTTGGACTCAGTCCATGTGGCAGCCGTGGTTGCCGGCGATGATCCCTTGGCCGGACAGCCGCACCAAAGGCGATGGTGGGAGGTGCTGGTCATGTGCACCGCGGTGGGAATCTTCGTCTGGCTCGCTCTCGGAACCAAGGTCCAGCAAATATCAGTCAGCATTCCCTGGATGATTGTTCTCATCATTGGCACAATCGTGCCCCTGGGAGTTTGCGGTACTCTGTTGTGGCGGCGGACCCGCTTCTCCTAGCGAATCCTGTATCACCCACAGATTCCGCGTTCCGACCTGATCCATGCGCCGCATCAACCCAGCGCTTCCAACCAGGCATCAATTCCCCGCCTTCACCACTCTCGCATTGCGCGGTGACAGTTTCCACGTGAGCGACAGCAGCGCAATGCCCAGAAAAGTGGAAATCACAATCGCTGAAATCGCTGAATTCCACCCGTATAGTTCCGCCAGAGTACCGATTCCCTTGCCTTCCAGCGTGCGCCCCAGGTAGCCAAACAGACCCACAAAACCCGCCGCCGTGCCAACAGCTTTCTTCGAGCTGAAATCCAGCGCAGTCACGCCTAGCAACATAACCGGTGGATAGATAAAGAACCCGATGATTCCAAACAGCACCAGGTCAAGCCATAGCTTGTCATCGGGTGCGTAGAGAATGCCGATGAATGAAAGAAAAACCGGGATCATGCACAGCAGGCTGACCATGCCGCGCCGACCCCCAACCTTATCGGATAACCAACCCATCAGAATGGTACTGAAGATTCCTGAAAACTCCAGCATCGCTGTGCTGATTCCTCCCTCTCCAAGGCTGGCGTGCTTCACCTCTTTCAGGTAGGTCGGACCCCAGTCGAGCATGGCATATCTGGCGATATACACAAAGAAATTCGCGCCGGCGAACAGCCAGAGATACCGATTCTTGAGAATGTAATCCACAAGCAATTCGCGCGTTCCTAGCTCATCCTCCCTCTCGGCGTTTCCCGTCTTCGGGTAGTCGTTCCGATATTCCTCAATAGAAGGAAGCCCAACGGACTGTGGTGTGTCTCGAAGACGCAGCAAAAGATAGATTGCGCAAAGAATCGCAAGAATCCCCGGGACATAGAAGGCCGAATGCCAACCAAGTAATACCGTGCTGTAAGCGACAATCAGGCCGGTAAGTCCGCCTCCAACGTTGTGCGCGATGTTCCAGAACGCAAAAACCGTGCCTCTTTCGCGAATGCTGTACCAGTGACCCAGGGAACGGCCGCACGGACCCCATCCCATTCCCTGCACTAATCCGTTCAACGTCCACAGCGCCAGGTGCATTTGATAGCTGCTGACGCCAGCAAATGCGAAATTGCACAACGCGGTCAAAAGCAATCCCAATGGCATAAAGTACCGGGGATTGCTTTGGTCCGACCAGGTTCCCATGACAAATTTCCCCACGCCGTACGCGATTGCCGTCAGCGCAAGCATGTCCCCGATTTGCCCTTTGCTGTAATGAAGTGACTTCCCTATCTCCATCGAGACGACTGGAAGATTGTTTCTCACAAGATAGAACGTGGCGTAACCAATAAAAGTAGATTCCAGTATCTGCCATCGCAGTTGTGGGTACTTCCTTTTGACCTCTTCCTCCGGAAGCTGGGCTATGTGCGCTGAGGGTTTGAGAAATGGAAGGTTCCAGCCTTTCATGAAACCTCACTGGCCTTGTAAAGGTAACCCTTTGCCACTTCAACAAAGTTAGCCAGATCCTCTGCCATCCAGGCTTCGCTCCTGTTCAATTCCTTGGCAAGAAGAGCCGCGACCGCGGGCGCGGCTTCAATTGCAGCACGCGCATCAAGGAAAAGAGCCCGCGTACGCCGGGCAAGAACATCCTCCACTGTTCGTGCCATTTCATAGCGCGCCGCCCAAACCACCTCACGCATCCTAAATGGGAGTCGCGGATGAATTAGCGCATCCAGGGTGCTGCCCTCAGACGAAAGTGCGCAAAGCATCGGTAAATCCGATCCGTAAACTCGCTCCCACTCACTTGCCGCTCCGGCCGATTCCATCGTCCAGCCGTGCAGTTTCATCTCTAGCGTCTTTGATGGTCGCGTCGGCAGCGAGGCAACCTTGCAGGCTCGGTCGATTGTGTCCTGTCCCATGCGTCTATAAGTCGTCCACTTCCCGCCCGTCACGGTAACCAGGCCGGATGCAGAAACCATGATTGTGTGGTCTCTCGAAAGCTTTGAGGTCTTCACGCCACCCTTTCGCACAAGCGGCCGCAAGCCTGACCACACACTCATGATTTCAGATGGCTTCGGCGCATGTCCGAGATAGCGGGCAATATGTTCCATCAGAAATTGCTTTTCCGAATGCATGGCCCTTGGCTCTGTAGCAGCTTGATCTACGGGTTCATCCGTGGTCCCCACGATCGTTGCTCCGTGCCATGGGATAGCGAAAAGCACTCGGCCATCCGCAGTCTTAGGGATCATCAACGCTGTATTTCCGGGCAGGAAAGAGCCCGGCAGCACAAAATGTGATCCCTGACTGACAGCAAGAAAGGAGCCTCCCTTGCCATGGTCCAACTCCAGTGTGTCCTGCACCTGAACGCCGCAGGCATTGATCACTACATTCGCCTGCAGCTCAAACAGCGTGTCGCCTTCACGATCCAGCGCCTTGATGCCAATCGTCTTTCCGTGATGCTGAAGAAACCCGACGGCTTCCACATAGTTGATGGCGGTCCCTCCGAGATCTTCCAATGTGCGTAACAAGGCAATCGCATAGCGAGCATCGTCAAACTGCCCATCGTGGTAGAGAATGCCCCCGCGAAGCCCATCCCCGACAAGCCCCGGCAGCTTCTCTAGAGTGCTCTCACGCGAAAGCAGTTCCGATCGTCCAAACGACAAGCGCCCCGATAATCGCTCATAGACCTTCAAACCAAGACCATAATAGGTCAGCGAAGAGTAGCTGTAGGCCGGAACGACGAATGATAGATCGTGAACCAGGTGAGGAGCATTCCTCAACATGTGGCCACGTTCCCGCAGAGCATCCAGAACCAGTGTGAGATTCAGTTGTTCGAGATAGCGAACCCCGCCGTGCACAAGCTTTGTGCTGCGACTTGAAGTCCCCTTTGAAAAGTCGAACCGCTCCACCAGGAGTGTGCGAAAGCCCCGCGAGGCGGCTTCAACCGCAGCTCCCAGGCCGGTGGCTCCGCCGCCAATCACCAACACATCCCAGGGTTCTGCCTGTCGGCCTAATTCACGCAGAATCTCTGCTCTCACGGTCATACCTCTGGCTCCCTGTCTCACCTGAGACGCAGTGAATGTTACTAGATGGAGCACGATCTGGGGTGTGCTGAGGCGCACATGCCCATAGTATGCCGATTGCCTGGTTGCTAAAAGGCGATGCCTCTCCATCGCGTCGCATTACTCCGCGCAAGGAGTGCGCTTTCACACGATGAGGTGCCGCGAGCCAATCATGAAAATGGAGACAGGCGCGATCTTCCAGAAATGCGGAAGCAATAGGCTGACCAGTGTGCCAGCCGAATTCTTGACTGGCACACAGATCTCGTGCGTTTTAGTAGATGACTTTCAATCCGAACTGAATAATACGGGGCTCAAACGTGCTTGTGATTTGTCCACCTGCGTTCGGAACCCCGCCAGTGACCTGCGCGATTGTCGGCGTCACTCCGGTCCCGAGCGTGCTTGTCGTGGTGCCCTGCGTTCCGTTGATCGTGCCCGGGAGATACAGATTTGTGTGATTGAAAAGGTTGTAGAGCTCCGTGCGGAACTCAATCTTCACGCTCTCAACCGGCGTGTTGAACCTCTTGTTGATATCGAGATCGGTTTCGTTAAATGGCGGCGTGCGGCCGGGATTGCGCGAGGCGGAGCCGAACGGGCTCAGGTAGTTCCCGCCAGCGTCTTTGACCGGTGGCAGCACGAAGGCAGAGAAGTTTACATAGTTCACGTAGCCGGTGTTCGCCGCGCGATTCGTTTTTCCTTGCGTGATCTTTGTGCCAGGCGCATAGTCCGGCCGGTATTCGTTGGCGCCGCGATAGGTTGCCGAAATTTGCGGAGAAACCTGTTGGGTTGTGTTGGGCGTATAGGTCAGGTTGAAGGGTGTGCCAGCCTGAGTTGTGTTGATGGCGCTGATCTGCCAGCCGCCAAGTACAGCATCCCCTGCTCCATTCATGGTCGACCCAAATCGCCGGCCATGGCCGAATGGGAGATCGTATACCAGGCTGGTTACGTTGGCGACGGGCAAGTTGTAATCAGACTGGGCATAGTCTGCCTTGAGGTTGAGGCCGTTTTGGGGCGACGGTGTGTTGCCCTCCAGCGAGGCGCTGGCATTATCAAGCGAGTGTTCCCATGTGAACGAGTTCAGCAAAGTCAATCCACCCACAAAGCGCTGCTCGTAGCGGACTTGCAACGCGTTGAAATTGGAGTAGAACTCATTCAGAGCTTCCGTAATATCGCTGGGCCAGTTGGCGTAGGCCCTCTGGACGTTGCTCGTGCCAAGTGTGGAGAGCACTCTCTGGTTGGCGTTCAGGAAGCCTTGCAGCTTCAGTCCATGATTGCCGACGAAAGCAACATCGAGGAGCGTGTTCTTGGCTAGTTGCTCCTGTACGCTCAGGAAGTAGCTCTCGACATAGCTGTCTCGAGTGTTTTTAGGCACCCAGGTAATGTTGTCCGTTGCGGGGTTGAATGTGGTCACAAGGCCCGATGGAAAGCCCTGGCCGGCAGTCGCGTAGCAACTGGGAGTCGTCGTTCCGATCGAGATGATCTGCGCCGGAAGCGGAGTGCTGCACGCATTTGTGAGTGTCGGTTTGATTTGGGTTACAACGGCAAACTGCGCCTGCGGAGCATTGATGGCCTGAATATCGCCTGAACCGGCGCGTGTGTAGTGGACAAAGCCAGTGCCGAAACCGCCGCGGACTACCGTCTTCGACATCACCTCGTAGGAAAATCCAACGCGCGGCGACCAGTCGGCCAGGTCGGGGTTAATCAGGGTACTGCCGTAAACCCCGCTGCCGGTGACGGGCTGGATACCGTTTCCTGCCGCAGCACCTGGGGTGATGGTGTCCACCACCTGGTTGACCGGATCGAAGTTGGAGATATTGTTCTTCCATTCCGAATAGGGCGAACCATACTCCCAGCGCACGCCCAGGTTGACTGTCAGCTTGGGAGCCACTTTCCAGTCATCCTGTGCATAGGCGCTGTCGAGCGATTGGCGCAGATGCACCACAAAATAGTTGGCCAGCTGGTAGGTACTGGTCGTCCCGAACAGGAAGTCCGCCCAGTAGCTATCGGCAACCGCGCTGCCAACAGCGCTGTAGCCGCCGCCGTAGGTCCATGATCCGTAGAGCGGATTGTTATCATTGACCGCCATCCAGATTTTCTCGTACTCATAGCCAAATTTCAGCGAGTGCTTGCCAATGACCCACGTGTAGTTGATCTTGGGATCGAGCAGCGCCGGATCCTGCCATTGCGGGTTGGTGCTCTGGCGCCCGAAAGCAGTAAAGCCGCCGGAGATGCTCTCTGAAGGAAGGCCGCCGGCGACGATTGGGTTGTTGGGCAGCCCCGGGATCGTGAAGTCGTTCTGCCCAATTGAGAGCGTAAACTTGCCAGCCTTAGTCCGCGACAGTCCCACGCGCGCGTCCAGCACTCGATTGGCGCCGAACAGATGAGTATACCCGAGCGCTACCTGCTGATCAAGAATGCGAATCGTGCCATTCGCCTGGCCGTCCAGCGGAAGCGGAATTGTAGGATGGTTGACGCCCGTTTCCTTGCGGTCGCTGATTCTCAGAAACCATGCGCTGCTCGGGTTCTGCTGGTAGTCCAGTCGAAGATCGCCCTTGTCCGACTTATCGGTGAAAGGCACTTCCTTGGCATAGTCATCGGAGGCCAGCCCGGTTGTAGCAACGCCGGAGACCGGTAATTGGCTGGCAAACGGCTTGTAGTAATTGAGGATCGCCGTAGAAAGCGGGTTGATGGCGCCAGCCGGAATCGGCGTGCCGGCGGGATAGGTCACGCCGGTAAGTGGATTCTGTACAGCCACTACCAAGTCGCCGTTGAGTTCGTTCTGCGTCGGCAATGTCAGCACGTAAAGAGGGCTTAGCGTCTGCCGGAAACCTTCGTAGTCCAGGAAGAAGAATAGCTTGTCTTTGACGATGGGGCCGCCGAAGTTCAAGCCATACTGATTGCGATTGAAGGTGGGCTTCTGGAAGGGCACAGTGGCTCCAGCACCGCCGATCAAAAGGGGTTTGAAGAATCCCGCGGCATTCAGATCGGTATTGCGCAGAAACTCGTAAACGACTGCATGAAATCTGTTGGTTCCACCGGCCGAGGCCACATTGACTGTCGCCCCCGAGGATCGCCCATACTCGGCGCTCTCGTTGTTCGTCACCAGATTGAACTGCGCAACCGAATCAGGGGGAACGGCAATGATCTGGTTGTCGAACCCCTGGTTGCTCTCGCCATATGCGTTGTTGTCCATGCCATCCAGCATGAAGTTATTGAACATGCTCCGCTGTCCGTTGACGTTATACGCACCCTCACGCACCAGGCTTGAAATGGAGCTCGTGGTGGCGGCCGTCGGCGCTTGCCGCGAACCGGTTACAAGAGCCAGCAAATCGGAGAAGTTGCGGCTGACAAGGGGCAGCGCTTCTGTCTGATATCCGGAGATTTCTTGTCCACGCTCGCTGGTTTCCGTTTCCAACTGCAACGCCACGTCACTCACCTCAACAGTGGTTGCGTTGGCTTGTCCTACCTTGAGGGTCAGGTCGATGCGTTGGCGCCCGCCCACAGCGATTGAGATGTTTTTTGCCACCGTGGGCGCAAAGCCGGGCGCGACCGCCTCAATGTTATAAATCCCCACTCGTAGGGATGGAACTTCATACTCGCCGCCGCCGCCTGAAGTCGTCTTGGTTACGATGCCCGTATCCACATTTGTAACCGTGACTGCTGCGTTGGGAACAGCCGCGCCTGTTGAGTCATGGATGGTGCCGTTCAGGCTGCCATCTTCGTATTGAGCAAACGTGTGCATTGCAGGGAAAATCAATAAAAATGCAACCGCCAGGTGAAACCACCTGGAGACTCGACTTCCCTTCCTCGCCTTGTCGCCTGACGCTCTATTGCATGCGCTGTGCTGCAGTGAACTCTCCTCAACGGAGCACTCAGAATGCTGTAGCTGCAATGTGCCCACAAATCGCCCCATCTCTCGATTCCACAAATTCATGATGCCTCCAAAAGTTCTTAACTTGCGATTGTTCGTCACAATTGTTAAGGCTTCATCAAAAACGCAGAATCCACCCCAAATACACGTTTGCCGAATTCAAAGCGCCATCTCAATACGCTCGATATTCGAAGCCCTGTACTTAGCGGTGGATTCTTCCCGATTCACGTCCGCGAATGGAAAGTAGCAACAACGGACGAAAAGTGTCAACGTCAAAATTCGGTAAATCGATTATTCCGGGAGGCAACAAGCACCACAAATTGTGCATCTCCAATCAGGCTCCTTCAGATTAGGAAACCTTAGGGAGAGAGGCTTTAGTCGTTGCGGTAGAGTAATCGTCAATCATGTTGAGCATTCAAAAGGCCCTGGTAACTCTGGCTCCTCCAAGGCTCGCCTTGAATTAAATACTGAACTAGGAGAAGCTGTGAAAGTGAAACTCATGGTCAGAGGAATTCAACCGCCGCATTACTCCATTCTGGCGATCGTTATCCTTGCATCGCTAACTCGTCAGCCTCCCTGTTCTGCACAGACATCGCTTTCTGTGTCCGCCGCCGCCAGCCTCAGGGATGCAATGACCGAGGTTGAAGCTTCCTATAAACTGAGTCACGCGCACCTCGAATTCCACAATAACTTCGGCTCCTCGGGAACCTCGGCCATGCAGATTGATCAGGGCGGCCCAGCCGACGTGTTCTTCTCGGCCGCGGCAAAGCCCATGGACGATCTTGAGGCCAAGGGTTTGATCGTTGCCGCGACACGCCGCAACCTGCTGCAAAACTCCCTGGTACTGATTGCCCCGCTCGATTCCACCCTGAAGAGCTTTCAGGGCCTTACGGCAGCTTCCATGCGGACAATTGCGCTTGGCGACCCGGCCAGCGTTCCAGCCGGTCAATATGGACAACAAACGTTGGCGTCTCTTCACCTTCTCAACCAGCTCAACGCCAAGTTTGTCCTGGCAAAGGATGTCCGTCAGGTTCTCACGTATGTTGAGACCGGCAATGCGGATGCGGGTCTTGTGTACGCGACCGATGCGCGAATTTCCACTAAAGTCCGCATTGTGGCAACAGCCCCTGCTTCTGCACACGATCTCATTGTCTATCCTGTCGCCGTTTTGAAGGGAACCCACAACGAAGCCGCCGCGCGAGACTTTGTCGAATCTCTCAGCGCTCCCGCTGCGAGAGCCATCTTTGTGAAGTATGGATTTACAATAGCGGCACAGTGACTCTGCCGATCGATCCGTCGCCGCTTTATATCTCGCTTGCTACAACATGCGCTGCAACGATCGCCACTTTCTTTCTCGGGCTCTTCGCTGCCTGGATCATGTACGGAGTGCGTGGCAGTCTGCGCGCCTGGGTTGACGGCTTCCTGACTTTGCCCCTCGTTCTTCCTCCCACGGTGGTCGGCTTCTTTCTCCTCCTGCTCCTGGGGCGGCGAAGTTTCATTGGCCATCTCTTGCAGCAGATCGGCGTCACCATTGTTTTCTCGTGGCCGGCAACAGTAATTGCCGCAACCGTAGTGGCTTTTCCGCTGATGTACCGGACCACCCTCGGGGCCTTCGACCAGGTTAGCCCGAATCTTCTCGATGCAGCACGCACGCTTGGAGCTTCAGAGCGCCTCGTCTTCCGCAGAGTGCTGCTCCCGTTGGCTGCACCCGGTGTGATCGCAGGAACCGTGCTTGCCTTCGCGCGTGCGATGGGGGAATTCGGAGCGACTCTGATGGTTGCAGGGGACATCCCCGGCCGTACTGAGACAATGCCAATCGCCATCTTCTCCGCCGCCGCGGGCGGCGACATGAGCCAGGCCTTCCTTTGGGTCGGCTTGATCGTTGTACTGTCCCTGGCAATCATTCGACTCTTGAACCGCGAGGGCGCCCTGCAGAGGCCCGCGCGCCCGCACCTGGTCTCCTCTCTGGCCCCGGCTCCGGTTACGCCGTTGCCCGTCAGGCAAGATCAATCCACGCAATTTGCCTCCCTTGACCTCGATGTCGCAAAGACCCTGGAGCAATTTGAATTGAAGGTACGATTCCGTGCAGGTTCAGAAGCAGTCGGCTTGCTCGGTGCCTCTGGTGCCGGAAAATCCATGACCCTGCGCATGATTGCCGGCATCGTTACTCCAGATCGTGGGCGAATTGTTCTGAGCAGTCGCGTTCTCTTTGATAGATCAGCGGGCATCAACATACCCGCCGCTCAAAGAAAAATCGGCGTCGTCTTTCAGGACTACGCCCTCTTCCCCAACATGACCGTGGCCGAGAACGTCGGATTTGGATTAAGTGCACTTACGGCGAGTGAGCGCCAGGCGCGCATACAGAAGCAGCTTGACCGAATGCATATTGCCGACCTGGCCAACCGCAACCCGTCAGAAATCTCAGGCGGGCAACGGCAGCGGGTCGCCATCGCTCGTTGCATGGCCATTGAACCCGATGCCCTGCTCTTCGATGAGCCGTTTGCCGCGCTCGATCCGCACCTGCGCCGACAGATGGAGGAACAACTCCGCGCAACCTTGGCAGGCTATGACGGCGTAGTAATCTTTGTAACTCATGATATGGAAGAGGCCTTTCGCTTCTGCACCGATCTGCTTGTGCTGGACAGTGGCAGAGTCATTGCGAGCGGCCCGAAGCACAAGATCTTCGAGCGTCCGCAAACAGTCGCGACTGCGCGCTTAACTGGCTGCAAGAACATTGCGGGCGCACGCCGCATTGGCGTGGATCGAATCGCGGTCGACGCCTGGAACTGCGAACTGCGGACGCTAGCCCCGGGACCCGAAGCACTGACTCATGTTGGCATTCGCTCGCACCAGCTTCTTTTCCAGCCATCCGCGGATGAAGAGAACACCTTCCCCTGTTGGCTTGTCACCACCAGCGAAGCACCGCACGAGATGACCCTCTACCTGGCCTTGCACGCTGCACCCCATCCCGGTGAGCCTCACCACTTGCAGGCCGATGTCCCAAAAGAGCTTTGGCGCTCGCTAAATCTTTTGCCTCAGCCGTGGAAAGTCACTCTTGATCCGGCGCGGTTACTCCTGCTTGAAAACTAAGCCTCATCCGGATGGCTCTCGCCTTCGGCGGATGCCGTTGCTCTCATTGGGTCATTCTTGAACCTTCACGTGCAAAATCTCGCTGATTTAGAAGAAAATAGAGTTAGAAAATCTGCTTTTGCCGGATTGAGGATTGCTTGACACACACGCAGATTGAAATTCCCAAGTGGACCGCCAAGGAATTCGAGCAGTTGGTTCTGGCCGCAAACCCGAAAGTCGCGGTCTTCGATTGTGACGGAACGCTGTGGGGCGGTGATGCCGGCTACGGATTCATGGTCTGGTCCCTTGAGCAAGGCTTGGTCTCCCGCTCCACGAGCGATTGGATCGATACTCGTCATCGCGCATACCAATCCGGCCAAGTCAGTGAATTGGAGATCTGCGGTGAAATGGTCCGAATCTACGCCGGCCTGCGAGACCAGGAGTTACGTGCCGCCGCGGCCCAGTACGTCCAGGAGTTTGTTCGCCCCCGAGTGTTTTCTGAGCTGGCCTCGCTCGTGTCCACTCTGCTGAAGAAGGGTGTTGAAATCTGGGCTGTCAGCTCCACCAACCGTTGGGTCGTTGCTGAAGGCGTGCGTGATTTTGGGATTCCAGAGGATCGCGTTCTGGCCGCCGAGGTCCGCGTTGCTGAAGGCGTCATCACCAGCCAAACCGTCGACGTGCCAACAGACGAGGGCAAGGTTGCCTCATTAGCGCGCATTGGAATCACGGCCCCCGACGTGGTCTTCGGCAACTCCATTCACGACCTGGCCATGCTTGAAATCGCACGCCGCGCCTTCCCCGTCAATCCCTCCCCCGCCCTGCTTGAGGCGGCGGCAAAAAACGGATGGGGCTACTTCCGGCCCAGCACTGTGGAAGGAATCACCGCTGCGGTTGGGGGAGAATAAGCGGGCTTGGCGCCCACCCATCATCGGGCTTGGCATTGAAGGGAGCCCGATAGCAGCCGTACCGCAAGCTGCATTTACACTAGAGCTGTGGAACAAGCCCAACCAGACCCCAACACAAGGCCCGCTGGTCCGGCCCTGCGTTTTGTTGCCGCCGCACTCATCGTCCGCGGTGGCGAAGTTCTCATCGGCCAACGGCGTCCGGACCAACCGATGGCCTTGCAGTGGGAATTCCCGGGCGGAAAAATCGAGGCTGGCGAAAGTCCTGAGCAGGCCCTTGCCCGCGAGCTCGACGAAGAACTCGGCATCCAGGCAACCATAGGCCCCCGGGTCACCCACATCCGTCATAACTACCGCCATGGCGGCGCAGTCGACCTGCAGTTTTTCGCAGTCCATGAGTTTTCGGGCGAGATTCAGAATCGCATCTTTCACCAGGTGCGTTGGACACGCCTTGAAGACCTGCCCGAATACGATTTCCTCACCGCCGACCGCGGCCTCATCCGCGACCTCGCCGCCGGCAAGCTGCTCTAAGCCACCTGCAGTGGGGTACAGCCAGAGGCAGAACAGGTCGGGAGAGTGCAATCCATCCCTGTCCGAGAATCCGGACCTGGGGCACCCGCTACTCATCCCATCGCGGGGCCAGTATCGGCCAATCGCCGCTGATACCTGCGTAAAAAGCGCGGATGGATGGAACATCCTCGTTGTTGGGAAGTCTAGGGTGGGGGCCGACACCGTTTGCTCTACATGCCGAAGGCAGTTGGCCCCACCGCAGGTGGTTAATGCCCCGGCATCATCCCCCAAAGCATCACCAGCGTCATGCCGATCACGATGATGCTGGTTCCCCATGCAATTAAATTCCACACGCGCGAGTTCTTGTGCACCCCCATCAGGTCGCTGCGATTGATCAGCATCAGCATCAGAATGATGACTACCGGCAGCAAAACGCCGTTCAGCACTTGGGACAGAATCGCCACGTTGATCAGCTGCGCATCCGGCAGCATGAGCACCGTCGCGGCGCCACCCACAATCAGCAGCGTATACAGCCAATAGAAAAACGGCGCTTCCTTGAATCGCTTGTCCACACCGGACTCGAGCCCCAGTCCTTCGCAAACCGTGTAAGCCGTCGAGAGCGGCAGAATCGAGGCTGCGAACAGCGAGGCGTTGAACAAGCCAAATGCAAAGAGCAAAAAGGCATAGTCTCCCGCCAGCGGCCGCATCGCCTCGGCTGCGTCCGATGCCACCTGGATCGCACCCATCCCATGCACATACAGCGTAGCCGCGCAGGCCACAACGATGAACCACGCCACAATGTCAGTAAATAAGCTGCCGATCACAACATCCAGTCGCGATGCCGCATAGTCCTTTACGCGAATGCCCTTCTCCACAATTGACGACTGCAGATAAAACTGCATCCATGGAGCAATCGTCGTGCCCACTACGCCGATTGCCATGTACATATACGCTTTGTCTTTCCAAACCGACTTCTGCGGCAGCTGCACCGTAGCCAGCAGCGCATCGTGCCAGCTTGGCTGTGAAAGCACCCCGGCAAAAATGTAAGCAATATAAACAACAGACGCAATCAGGAAGATCTTTTCCGTGCTCTTGTAGCTGCCCCTGACCACCATGTACCAGACCAACCCAGCGCATAACGGTACTGAGATGAACTTGGAGACATGAAAAAGGTGCATCGAGCCTGCGATGCCGATGAACTCGGTCACCACGTTGGTGTAGTTGACCACCACCAGCATGACCATCAGCACAAAGGTGAGCCGCAGCCCAAACTCCTCGCGGATCAGGTCGCTTAGTCCTTTGCCGGTGACGACGCCCATGCGGGCGCACATCTCCTGGACCACGATCAGCGCAATCGTGATCGGAATCATGGTCCACAGAAGTGTGTATCCGTACTGGGCGCCTGCCTGCGAATAGGTAAGGATGCCGCCAGAGTCGTTGTCGACATTCGCGGTAATGAATCCAGGGCCGAGAACGGCCAGAAACAGAAGTAGCCGGATTCGCCAACGCTTGCCCATGCCCGAGGATTCCGATCGCGTCTCCAGGGATCATCAACCTCGAAACCAGTTCACTCAATTCGGCTCGCCGCAAGGCGACGACCCTGAATCTGGGGACGAAGGCAACTCTTCCTGGCAACGCATTATGGGGGATTCATACAGTTTCCTCACTGACCATAACAGGCTCCACCCGCCTGCGCGAACTCCCCGGCGTTACCTTCGCTGATCACCCTTCGAGGCCAATCCAGCCGCCAGAACCGTACCCGGCATTTTCCGCAAACCGGCCACCAAGCTTGACATTCCGCGGGGAGCAAGACTACAACTCGCTTTCACCAATTGACAGCAAAAGGGGTCCACTCTATGCATCGATCCGATCCGCTTGAAAGTTCACCAGCGCGGCGAAAGCTGTTGGGCACCATGGTCTCCGCTGCCGCTTTGCTTGGCCTCAACGCCGCCGGGGCTGCCGCAAGCGAACCGGTACCAGTGAATGGTGCCCCGGTGCCACCCGACCACGCCTCGGCCGGCCCGGAAGAGCTTTTTGCACTCGCCCGTTTTCGCAGCTACAAGTCTCGCCGCTCCTCAAGCTGGGACCGCACCGGCGGCAACGGCGATGCCATTCCCGTGGAAGCGGGCCAGACCGCAACGCTCCTTAATATTTCAGGAGCTGGGGTGGTCACGCATATTTGGTTCACCATCAACTCGCCAGACCGCATGCACCTGAAGAACCTCGTCCTGCGCGCCTGGTGGGACGGAGAATCTACTCCTTCGGTGGAAGTCCCCATCGGCGACTTCTTTGGCCTCGGACTGGGCGAGTATTTCGTTTACCAATCCGCGCTGCTGGCCGTCGCTCCCATCAAAGCGCTCAACGCTTACTTCCAGATGCCATTTGCTACCTCGGCCCGCATTACCGTCACGAATGAAGGCAAACTCCGAACAGAGAATCTTTATTTCGCCATTGATTACGTCACCTTCCCCGACCTTCCAGGCGACGTGGGCCGCTTCCATGCTCAATACCGTCAGGCCGCTCCCTGCAATGGCTGGACCGATGACTGGACCAGCAACGGAAGTCCGGGCATCAACGACCGAAAAAACCTGACCGGCGAAGGCAACTATGTCTTCCTCGAGGCCGCGGGCAAGGGGCATTTTGTGGGGGTCACCCACGCTGTGGAGCAGAATCAGGACGGCTGGTTTGGCGAGGGCGACGACATGATTTTCATCGACGGCGATGCGTTGCCCACCATCAACGGCACGGGTACCGAGGACTACTACAACGGGGCTTGGGACTTTGGCGGCCAGGCATTTGCCAACATGCACCAGGGCGCTCCATATGTGGTGGACCCGGAACGGATCGGCGGCCGATACTGCCTCTATCGCTGGCACACCGAGAGCCCCATTACCTTTGAAAAGTCGATCAGGGTGACCATGGAACACGGCCACGCCAACCACCGCTCTGACAATTTTTATACGACGGCGTATTGGTACCAGGCCGAACCGCACGCGGCATTCCCAGCCCTGCCTGAGCCTTCCGCACGCGTTCCACGCATCTTCCGGGTCGGCGGAGCTGGAGCAGTGCCCCCACCTGCTGCATAGGTTGAAACGAATTTAGTGACTTCTCACTAAGGCAAATCTAGTTTTGCTTTAAAGGGCTCGGCTTTAGCCGTGCCGCTCGCTGCCTTTCAATTTACTGGGCTTTAGCCCTGGAGAGACCGCGCCAGGAAGACGGTGACCGCCGCTTGGCCGACTTGATCACAGGTTCTTTACGCTGTAGCCAGCACCAGGGGCTCGACCTCGACAACCGGCTCCTCGGCGACCCCGCTCAACAAGGACCTCACCACATCTGCTGCGCTATAGGAGTCCCGACCCGGAGCAGCAAACTGCGCAATGGTGTTCAGGTCGTCGCCCACGGTCACCAAGGGCGGCTCCACAACGGCATCCTTGCGGGTCTGCGCATGGCCAATGTTAGCAAGCAATGCATTGCAAAGGCACTTTCTGCCCACCGTATCTTCGATCTTGCCGCCTTTGGCCAGGTAGTTGTCGACTGGTTCCGCCGCGCAACGGTAACCTATCTTGCCTTCCGGCGCTGCGTATGGCTCGCGCAAGTACCCCAAATCGCAAACACGGTTGCGTTCCTGATAAATGGGCAGCTCTGAAGAAGTCCCTTCCAGCAAGGCCACCTTGAACGGGAACCCAGTCGGCGAAGCCAGCGGATCTGTAAACACCACGCCTGCTCCAGCCTTTGCCTGCGTCATGAGCTGCTTCTTCAAGTCCGGTCGCATCCCCGACTCTTGGCTAAACGCGAACGCAGTTCCAACCTGGATGCCCGCAGCGCCCTGCTCGAGTGCCTCACGCAGCTTTTGAGCGTTGCCATATCCGCCTGCCAGCCAGAAAGGAACACCCAACGCCCGCAACTCCTCAAGGTTCACGCGATCCCGCTCACCGTAAACCGGCTCTCCAGCGGCGTTGAGCTGGAGCTTGCCGCGAGGAGGCGCATTGTGTCCACCAGCCGTCGGGGTTTCGATCACAAATCCGTTCACCGGTCCGCTTGCCCGTCTCAGCATGGTCGTCGCCAGCGTATTCGAAGAGACAATCGCAAGGAACCTGGGGCGATGCAGCAGTGGAAGGGGTCCTTCCGCGTAGTCTGAAGGATCGAAGTGCATCTGCGTGTCCTGCCCCGGCAATGCGCCGGTGACCGACAACTTGTATTCAGCAGCATGGTGCGCCGCAAACAGGTCAAGCACGCCCGGAATATGCAAGGGGATGCCCGCACCCATCAGCACATAGCCCACTCCCGCCAGCATCGCCCCATAAATTGAGGACAAATGCGGCATCTGGACTTTTTCAAGAAAGTTGATCCCTACCGGATTCTTATGCCCTTCACGGGCCAGGAAAACCTCAACAAAGTTGCTCACGATGCAAAGCTCAACCAGTTTTCGCGTGTCCTTCCGCTGGTGCATCGGAATCGCCGGATAGGGCAAATCGTTCGGCTTGCCGCCGGGAACAAAGTACTCCTGCCAGATGCGCTTCGCCATTTCTGGAAACGGAAAGGCATCCAGTCCCCGCTGCATGTGCCCGCCCACGTCCCCGTCAACGAGGCGGCGGACAAACAATGAATCGAGCGCGGTGCCTGACACAACGCCCAGTTGGCCGAGTCTGGATACGGCATTCGCCAGGCGCCAATTAGACACACCGACGCCCATGCCGCCCTGAATGATCTTGGGAAGTTGCATCATTCTACGATTCTTTCACAAATCCAGATGAATTCGTGGAATTTCTCTCAGCATAAGCTCGAGTTAGGAATAGAAATGTTCAATTCTGCTCAACTTGCGCTGAATCAGGAACTAATTTGAGGTCGAGCTTCAATTCCCTAGAGCTTTTCGCGCAGGAAGCTGATCACGTGATCTGCCTGGACAACGCCCACCATGCGTCCCTGGGAGTTCACCACTGGAAGAGCGTGTAAATTGTACTTATCGAAGAGTTCCGCAAGGTCGTCCTGGTGCAGGTCCGCAGGACACGAGAGCACCCGCGGTTCGGCCAATACTGCCAATCTGGTCTCCGGGAGGGCCATCACCAACCTTGCCAATGAGATCACGCCACGCAGCACGCGCTTTTCGTCCAGCAGGTAAACTTCCGTAACGCTCTCAGGGTCGCCATCGAAGCCCCGCAAGGCTTGAACGGCTTCCGCCACTGTTGCCTGCATGCCCAGTTGAATGAAGTCCGTGGTCATCCGGCCTGCTGCCGAGTCCTCGTCGAACTCCAGCAGTTCTTCCACGTCTTGCCGTTCTTCCGGCTCCATTTCTTCAAGGATCGCGTCAGACTGCTCCTCGGAAAGTTCGGCCAGCAAGTCCGCCGCCGCACCCGGGTCCATCTCTTCGACGATATCGGCGATCTTTTCCTCGCCCAGCTTTTCCAGCAGCGCTTTTTGCAGCTTGGGGTCAACCTCTTCCAGCGCTTCGGCAGCCACCTCCTCGTCGAGCGAGGTGAACACAGCTTCGCGCTCTGCCGGCGCCAGGTCCTCCAGGATCTCGGCCAGGTCCGACGGGTGCATCTCGGCAAGCCGCTCGTACTCGATGCGCAGCTTGACCCGTCGCGCCGGATCCACCTCAATAACATCAACAAACTCCCAGGGAATTCCATGCGCCTTTAACTTGCGCGAGATCGCTTCAAGCTGTGCTCGCGGAAGCAGGCCTTTAAAGACGCGGCGGAAGGCTCCGCGCAACCCCACTTCAACTTCGGCGACGCGCAAAAGATGCGCTGCGCCTCGCCCCAGCCACTCCAGGTCCACATCGTTCACGCGGACAACCTTGCGGCCGTGGATATCGATGATCTGTCGGTCAACCAGGTCCTGTTGAAGGTAGAGGTAATTGCCCTCCTCTTTCAGCGGCACCATCGTTCCCGACGAACGCAATTCCAGCGTGCCCGCCGGCGTTTCCATCACGTCTTCTGACGCCACGATGAACAGCCCCGTGCGGGTCTTTAGCACCAGGCCTGCCACCTTGCCTGCATCCGGACCCGTGGCCACGGCAATATCCTTCAGTCGCCCCCGCAAGTGCCCCTGCACATCGGTCACAGGAGTGCCCAGCAAGGCGGTCAAACTGACACGGGCTGTGGTGCGTGGCTGCATGACGTGAGTGTATTCCTTGGGAGCCGGATTGTGCCTCCCGCCCGCATCCGCTTAGATAACGGAAAGTTCTGCTTCATCGCCTCTCTTAGAATGCCGTCGAGCACCGGACCACAACCGTTGCCCATCTTGAAGCAAAGTTCCAATGGAAGAAGATCACTTCTTGACACAATTCCCCGCCAGCTATGAAACTGCCAGCAAGGTTCTTGAGGCGCGGAGGGCGATTCAGCGCCAGTCTGCTCCGGAAGAGGCGGATTCGATCCCCGTGAGCGCACCCAAGGCAGGACGAATGAGCTTTTCGCTGAACTCCACCATGGAAAGTGTTGGAGATGTGGAGGCTGCCGCAGACAAACTTGCGGAAGAGGCTGGCCTCGAAGAGGACGAGCGCTTCCGTGTAACCATGGCGGTCCGCGAGGCCGCCGTCAATGCAGTCCTTCATGGAAACGAGTACGATCCCACCAAGCAGATTGCTGTCAGCCTTGAGAACACAGGCAAAGCACTCATCTTCACCATTGCCGACCAGGGAAAAGGCCTCAATCCTGACTCTATACCGGACCCGCTTGCTCCGGAAAACCTGTTGCGCGGCACCGGCCGCGGCATCTTCCTCATCCGTTCCTTCATGGATGAGGTACACTTTCGACAACTGCATCCTGGTACCGAGTTGACGCTTGTAAAAAATCTCGCGCCGACTGACCAAAAAACTTGAGCTACTTGCGCGGCGACCGTCTGCGGCAGACTGGGGACTGGATCAAGCCTGCGGACGGCTCGGAGCTTTCGATTTCAACCGCATTGCTACCGGCGAAAGTGCTATAACCGTATTACCAAACAAGGAGGAATTTCCGTGGCACTTACTATTGCTTCCCGTGAATTGGACGGCGTCACCGTTCTGGACCTCAGCGGGCGGATCACTCTTGGCGAAGGCAGCGTGCAAATTCGCGACGCTATTCGCGACCTGATCGGCAAAGGACAAAAGAGTGTCCTTCTGAACCTCGGAGACGTGAACTATATCGATAGCTCAGGGTTGGGCGAGCTGGTAAGCGCCTTCACCACGGCAAAGAACCAGGGTGCCTCCCTCAAGCTCCTGAAGCTCACCAAGAAGGTTCATGACCTGCTGCAGCTGACCAAGCTCTATACCGTCTTCGACATCTATGACGACGAAGCCAGCGCCATTGCCTCCTTCAAGTAGTCCCGACCACGCCAGGGCCCTAACGTTGAAAAGGCCATCCCTTTGCGGGGATGGCCTTTTTCATTCTGCCATGCTTTTCGGGCGCCCGAAGTCTCGCTTTTGAGACCTGGGAGTCGTCTTATCTTTAGAGTCCCGGCCGCGTGCCCCATCCATCGCGCTTCTTCTGCGATGGGTGGAATACAAAACTGCCAACATTGAGAAACCGCAAAGGCCCCTTATAGCAATTTCGGAATTGGTGTAGACCGAAAGAACACAGCCAAGTGGCGTTTTCCTCAAGAAAACGGTACCTTTCGATGCTCTCAAGAAGTCTACGTGTATTCCGAAATTGCTCTAGAACTTCACCGCAGGAACCTCGCGCGCAGTCGGACTGGCCGTGAAATAGGCATCATTCTGTTTGAATCCAGCCATACCCGCCCAAATGTTGTTCGGAAATTGAAGTATGTAAGTGTTGTAGTCCTGGATCGCGTCGTTGTACCTTTTCCGCGCCACCCCAATGCGATTCTCGGTGCCTGAAAGCTCGTCCTGCAGGCGCATAAACTGCTCGCTCGATCGCAGTTGCGGATAGTTCTCCGTCAGCAAAAGCAGTCGCCCAATCGCCGAGTCCAACTGCCCGTTCGCCGCGATCTTGGCCTGCGGCCCTTGCGCATTCAACATGCCCGCACGCGCGTTGGCGATATCGCCAAACACCGTGCTTTCTTCCTTGGTGAAGCCCTTCACCGTCTCCACCAGGTTGGGAATCAGGTCGGCGCGTCGCTCCAATTGCACGTCCACCTCTGACCACATGCTCTTTACGTTCTGATCCTTCGCGACCATCTCGTTCCGTGAGCCTTGATAGCTGAAAAACACCATGACAACGCCCAAAACCAGAACGCCAACCACCCCAAGCGCAATCCAAAGTCCCTTGCTCATACAGTCCTCTTCTCCTCCGGTCCGCCACGGCGGATCCCTTTGCTGAACTTCGAAACTCTACCAGCTGCCCCCGGCGCCACCGCCGCCAAAGCCTCCGCCTCCGAACCCGCCAAAACCTCCACCACCACCGCCGCCACCGCCACCGAATCCGCCGCCCCCGTAACCGCCGCCGCCAATCAACGGCCCTCGGCCCCAGCCGCCACCAAACAAGCCGAAAGCAAAGAGAAACCGCAGCAGGTTGAAGCCGCCAAAGAACACCAGCAGGATCAGGAAAAAGATCAGCTTTCCCAACGCCGCACTGTGCCTGACCGGTTCTCTCACCGGAACTGGTGCCGCCTCTTCGTCCAGCGTCACTTTGGCATCAGCGGCGATCACCCGCGCCACTTCGTCCACTGCCAGCGTTACGGCACCATCGTAGTCGCCAGCCCGGAGATCGGGAACCATCTCCCGGCCAATGTCCCCAAGTTTCCCATCGGGCAGGATACCTTCCAGCCCATAGCCAACATCGATCCTTCGCTGGTGATCGCCGATCGCCAGCAGAATCAGGACGCCGCGGTCAGAGCCCTTGCGGCCCATCTTCCACTTGTCTTCAAGTTGGTTGGCATAGTCCGCCGCGTCGTCCCCGTCCAGAGTCTGGACGGTTACCACAGCAATCTGCGCGTTGGCCTGGGAGTGGTCCAGCTGGCCGCAGATGTGATCGATCCGCGAAATGGCATCAGCCGATAGCACGTGGGCGTTGTCGCTCACGTAATCGGTGGGCTGGGGCAGGTCGCTCACCTTTTGAGCGAGCGCTAGAGAAGCGGAAAATCCCAACAGGACGGCCAAAACCGGCCGGAATGCGTTCGAATGTGCGCGGCGAATGCCCTTCATCGCTCTCCATTGTACGCGGGCGGCACACTGAAAGTTCCAAAGCCCCTGAGCCACTAGCTTCTGGATTTAAGCTTTGCTTTCGCACGGAGAGCCTTTGGCGGTGAGCAGATAGCGTGCAGCACGAAGCCGAGCTACCGCCCAGAAGCAAGTAGCTGTTCTTGCACTAAACTGGAGACAGATGACTTCGACACTCCTCCCACCCGCGCCCATCGCCTGCAAGAATCACACTGAGACCCACCTCCACGGCACTGTCCTCAACGACGACTACGCCTGGTTGCGCCAAAAGGAGGACCCCGAAGTCACCGCCTACCTCGAGGCCGAAAACGCATATGCCGAGGCCTTTATGGGCCCGCTCGCTGGCCTCCGTGAAGACCTCTACCAGGAGATGCTTTCGCACATCAAGCAAACCGACGTCTCCGTTCCCTTCCGCGAAGGAGACTGGTTGTATTACAACCGCACTGAAGAAGGCCGGCAATATGGCATTCACTGCCGCACCCACGGCTCCCCAAGTGCAACCGAGGACACCCCCGAGCAAATCATCCTCGACGGCAACCAGCTCGCCGAGGGCCACGCCTTCTTCGCGGTCGGCGACACAGATATCTCCGACGATGGGAACTGGCTGGCCTATACCACTGACATAACCGGTTTCCGACAATACTCGCTGCGCATCAAGGACCTCCGCACAGGCGAAACTTTGCCCGGCGAGGTCGAGCGCGTCGGTTCCATCGCCTGGGGCGCCGACAACCTCACTCTCTTCTATACCGTCGAGGACGAAGAGCAGAAGCGCCAGTTCCAACTTTGGCGTCACAAGCGAGGCACCCCCCACGAGAAGGATGTTCTCGTCTATCAGGACAACGATGAGCGCTTCAACCTGGGCGTAGGCCGTACCCGCGACGGCAAATTCCTCATCATGGAATCTGCCAGCCACACCACCAGCGAGTCCTGGTTTCTCCCGGCAGATGACCCGAAGGGCGCTTTCAGAATCATCACCCTTCGCCAGGACGAGCACGAATACTCCATCGATCACCGCAACGGCCTCTGGTTCATTCGCACCAACGATCGCGGAAGAAACTTCCGCCTCGTCACCGCCCCCATGGAAACCCCCGGTCCCAAATTCTGGACCGAGCTCATCCCCCACCGCGACGCTGTCATGCTCGAGGATGTCGATCTCTTCGCCGACTTCTTTGTAGCCTGTGAACGCGAAGACGGCCTGCCCCGCCTGCGCATTTGGCGCTTCTCAAACGACGGACCAGAGGCCCTCCCCGCCGGCGACATCACTTTCCCCGAGCCTGCCTACAGCGCCCATCCGCACATCAATCGCGTCTTCGAGTCGCCGACCTTTCGCTACGCCTACCAATCCCTTGTCACGCCCAGCTCTGTCTATGAATACGACACAGCCGGCGGCGCCTCCACCCTGCTGAAGCAGCTTGAGATTCCCGGCGGCTTCGACCGCACCCTCTACGCCAGCGAGCGCGTCCACGCCATCGCCCCCGACGGCGTCAAGGTCCCTGTCTCTCTCGTATATCGCATCGACAAGAGGGACAAAAGCGCCGGGGCCGGCAATCCCCTCTACGTCTACGGCTACGGATCGTACGGTTATTCGCTTCCCCTTGGTTTCAGTGGGAACCGTCTCAGTCTTCTCGATCGCGGCTTCGTCATGGCCTATGCCCATATCCGCGGAGGCGGTGACCTGGGCAAGCCCTGGCACGACGCCGGCAAGATGCTCGTCAAGCGCAACACCTTCACTGACTTCATCACCGCCGTCGAGCATCTCACCGCTTCCGGCTACGGCGATCCCGCCCGAGTCGCCATTGAAGGCGGCTCGGCGGGCGGGCTTCTCATGGGCGCAGTCGTCAACCTTCGCCCCGATCTTTTCCGCGCCGTCGTCTCCCACGTACCCTTCGTCGACGTCATGAACACCATGCTCGACGCCACCCTCCCCCTCACCGTTCCCGAGTACGAGGAGTGGGGCAATCCGAACGAAGAAATCTACTTCAAGTACATGTTGAGCTATTCGCCCTACGACAATGTCAACGCAGTAACTTACCCGTCAATGTTGATCAAGACTTCACTCCACGACAGCCAGGTCATGTACTGGGAGCCCGCGAAGTACGTTGCCAAACTCCGCACCCTCAAAACCGACAACAACCCGCTCCTACTTGTCACCAACATGCAAGCCGGCCACGGCGGCGCCAGCGGCCGCTACGACTACCTAAAAGAGATCGCCTTCGACTACGCCTTCCTCCTCCGCGAGCTGGGAATCGTTCAGTGAAGCATTTTTCAAGAACCGGCTTTGTGTCAGGGCACGACTTCCCAGGTTGCGGAAAAGGTTGTTCCAGCATGGTTCAGCGAGGGTTCTGCGACAGGCCACGACTTTACAGGTTGCAAGAAGGTCGCTCAAGTAAGTTGTCCGGAGAGTTCTGTAACAGGGAATGACTTCAGTCGTGCCGCATAAGGCTGAAAACTGACGTGGACCTCAGCCCCTGCGGTACCCTTTTCAAGACCACCGCACAACAATGAGTTTTTCGGGATAAAGGTACTTGTGAGCACCCAAAACCAACCGCCCGCCCCCACCGGCGCCTCCCATGCCTGGCGCGCCCTCCGCCATCGCAACTTCCGCCTCTTCTTCGGCGGTCAGAGCATCTCCCTCATCGGTACATGGATGACCCGCATCGCCACCAGTTGGCTGGTCTACCGCCTAACCGGCTCCGCCCTGCTCCTCGGCACCATCAGCTTTGCCGGCCAGATTCCGACATTCATCTTCGCCCCCTTCGCCGGCGTATGGGTCGATCGCCTCGACCGGCGCCAGGTCCTCGTCTGGACCCAAACCCTCTCCATGGTTCAGTCTCTAGCCCTAGCCGCCCTCACCCTGTCCCACAACATCACCATTCACTGGCTGCTCGGTCTAAGCGTCATGCAAGGCATCATCAATGCCTTTGACATGCCCGGTCGCCAGTCCTTCATGGTGCAGATGGTCGAGGACCGCGCCGACCTCTCCAACGCCATCGCCATCAACTCCTCCATGGTCAATATGGCCCGCCTCGTCGGCCCGTCCCTCGCCGGCATGCTCATCGCCGTCACCAGCGAGGGCTGGTGCTTTCTCATCGACGGCATCAGTTACCTCGCCGTCATCGCCTCGCTGCTGATGATGCGTGTCCACATCGCTCTCATCAAGCGCCAGGGCACATCCACCTTCACCGATCTCAAAGTCGGTTGGACATACGTTTCAGAGTTCCTCCCTATCCGCACCATCCTCACCCTCTTCGCCCTTGTCAGCCTCATGGGAATGCCCTACGTCGTGCTCATGCCCATCTTCGCGGCACGCGTGCTTCGCGGTGGTCCGCACACGCTCGGCTTCCTCATGGCCGCAATGGGCATTGGCGCGCTCATTTCGGCGCTCTCGCTCGCCGCGCGCAGAAGTGTCCGCGGATTGGTGCGAATGATCCCCGTCGCCGCCGCCGTCTTTGGCCTCGGCCTTATCGGCTTTGGATTCTCCCGCAACTTCTGGCTCTCTATGGCCATGGTGATGGTTGCAGGCATGGGCATGATGATGGGCATGGCCGCCAGCAACACCGTCATTCAAACCATCGTCAGTGAAGACAAGCGCGGCCGCGTTATGAGCTACTACACCATGGCCTTTATGGGTATGGCGCCCTTCGGCAGCCTGCTCGCCGGAACCATGGCGAACGGCGTAGGCGCGAATATGGCCGGCCCCGCATCGCCAACCTGGTGGCGGTTTGCTGCCGGAGCCATCGCGCACGGCGTAGGCGCTCCTTGGACGGTGATCGTCAACGGATTCGCGCTCCTGCTGGGCGCTGCATGGTTCACCACCCGGTTACCCAGCCTGCGCCGCCAGATTCGACCCATCTATCAGGAGATGGGAATCGTACCAGCAAAGGAAGGAATACAACAATGAGCGATTCGAAGCTCGGATTCACGCTTGATCCAACGCATACAGCCATCGTCGTTATCGATCTTCAAAAAGGCATCGCTCAATTGCCCGGAGCGCCGCTGGCCATGTCGACAGTCATTGCCAACACCGCCCGTCTGCTCACCGCTGCCCGCCAGGCCGGTGCGCAGCCCGTCCTCGTTCATGTCAGTCTCTCGCCCGACGGAGCGGACCGGCTGAATCCCGTGGCAGACCAGGCGCAGCGGACAGCCGGCCCCATGCCCCCTGATTGGAGCGATCTGATTCCCGAACTCGGCTACCAGCCGGGCGACATTGTGATCCTTAAACGCCAGTGGGGTGCTTTTTACGGCACGGATCTCGAACTTCAACTGCGTCGCCGAGCCTTGACCAACGTGGTCCTTTGCGGGGTCGCCACCGAGTTTGGCGTCGAAAGCACGGCCCGCAACGCCTTTGAGCTCGGCTACCAGCTCGTGTTTGCCTCCGATGCGATGACCGGCATGCATCCAGACAGTCACACCAACGCCATCGAGCGCATCTTTCCCCGCATCGGCCGTGTTCGCACCACAGACCAGGTCATCGCTGCCTTGCAGCCCTAGATCCGGCAACTCGGCGGTCTCAAGCCGTCGACGTAGTGCCGCAGAGATGAACAGTGATCCCCAACGCGGCCAGCGTGGCCGCCTTCGTTGCTAGCGCCTTGTCCGCCGTCTCAGCTGAAGATGCATACGCCACGTTCACGTGGTTGGCCCGGTGCCGAGCCATCATCTGATTCTGGCTCACGCCATGCAAGACAGCATGGACAATTGGCCACGGCGGCGTAGTCTCACGCCATCGCCGCTCCGTCTCCGCGGCAGGCAGGCTCACCACCGTACCTCTGCCCAGATCCGCATGCAACGCTCCGCCCTCCACAAATACGCGGCTCCAAACAATCTCACCCGGCTTCCCGATCCCCTTCAGCGATCCGCCGCCAAGTGGGAAATACATGGCTGGCTGCCGTTCGCTCCTTGCCCCCGCATAACCATCCACAAAATGATTCGCCGGTGCGGCCCCCGAAATCTGCAGCAACCACACAAATGCGTCGATCCCCTGCCCCTTGTAATGCTCGCCCCAGCGAACATCGTGCAGCGTTGTCGACGGATCCAGTTCGAGCGCCTTCCAGCACCGATTCGTGATCAGCGCGTCCACACCGGCGCATTCATCCACTTCATTGAAATGCACCACCGGCCCATTCGGGTAGAGCTCGTCTCTTGTCCCTTCCGCAAACACAGGTGGCCGGTCCGAATTGTTCAGCATTCCCTCGGCCAGGTCCGACGCCGGCGTCATATCTTTCAATCCTTGTTGATACTGGATGCCAATCGCATCGCAGCCAAACTCCTTCGCTATGCGCACCGCCGCGATGTACATCTTGCATTGCTCAATCACCTGGTCCAGCATCAGCTCGGTCGCTCCGTCCTTGCCGAATTCGAACTGCATGCCCTTCGCAACCAGCCATTCATAGACAGCCTCCGCCTCCGCCTGGCTCACCGTCCGCATCTTCGCCACCAGCGCTGACTGGCTCAGCCGCTCCTTATAGATGCCCGCCGGATTCAATAGCTCGTCGTCAATAATGGCGTTGTACATGCCCATGCAGCCTTCATCGAAGATGCCCATGATCGCTTTGCGATGCCTTAGCTCGCCGGCCAGCGAAGCACCAAGCTCCACGCTCTCCGCCGGCAGCTTACCCAGCTCCAGAGGCCGCACATGCGACAAGTCATGGCTGATTCTTCCTTCGCGCAACCACTCCTGCAGCGCGCTCAGAAAGTAATCGTCTGTAAAGTCCTTGCTCCAAATAGATGAAAACTTCGTCCCCGCCTTGATCAGCGATCCATTCAGGTTGAGCAGCCCCACCAGCCCCGGCCATTGCCCTGACCAATTCGCCACGGTTAGAATCGGCCCCTTGTGGCTCCGCAGTCCGGGCAGCACATGATGGCTGTATTGCCAGGCAGCGGTCGCAAAAACTACCCTGGCCTCTGGATGGATGTTCATGAAGACATCCATACCCATCCGTTGCGACGAAATGAACCCATGCTTCACTGTCTCGTCGTAAGCATGGGCGCGGACAAGCTTGATCCCCTGCTGGGTGAAAGCCGCAGTCAGCTTTTCTTCCATATCCCTCTGCGCCGGCCAGCATGCCTGGTTGGCCGAAAGCCGCAGATCTCCGCTCGTGATCAGTAAGACTTCATCCACTGCTGGCTTAGCCGGCTTGGTCATTTGCGCTGCCATCTCGTTTGTCTCCTTGCAACCACTCAGTACTCCGCCAGAGAGAAATATACACTTCTCTCGCAGGCGGCGACGCCCTCTCGAACGCGATTGAACCGTCGCCCCGAAAAGACGCACGTCGCCCTTCCAGGTTCGTCAATCTCATCTCGATTGCAGGCTTATCGAACTCTGCCGAGGGAGAATACCATGGGAGCCGTCCTCGTCGACCCATCAGGCAGGCCACCAGTTCGACCCACGCCCATGCTTCGGGCGATCGAACTGATTGACGATTGCCGGCAAGGATGTTTCAGCAGAGTTGCAGAGAGTTACCTCGAGAGGAAGACGACTTTGAAGATGTCATTGAAATGCATGAATCGCGCCGCGAGCGTGTTGCTTCTTGTTTCCGCCCTTGTAACGGTCAAATTTGCTTTAGCCCAGTTCCCGGGCATGCCGCAGCCCAAACAATATCCCTGGTCTGATCCGACTCTGTCGCCCGACGTGCGCGCCGACCTTGTCATCAAGGAACTAACTTTGGACGAAAAGATTTCGCTTCTTCACGGGCAGGGGATGCCCTTCTTCTCCAATGCACCCAGCGAGTCCAACGGCGGCGCCGGCTATTCCAACTCCATTCCGCGATTCGGCATTCCCGCCATCCAAATGGCAGATTCGGCCTACGGCGTCACACGCGGCGCTGCCGCGGGGCGATATTCGACGGCTCTCCCCAACGATCTGGCCGCTGCCTCCGCCTGGGATCCAGAGGCGGCATTCGAGTATGGAGCACTCATTGGCCGTGAGCTGCGCAACGAGGGCTACAGCATGACGCTCGGCGGCGGAGTGAACCTGCCGCGCGAGCCGCGCGATGGCCGGACCTTTGAGTACCAGGGAGAAGACCCGCTGCTCGCCGGCACTCTCGCCGGCAACTTTGCCAAAGGCGTGCAATCTGAGCATGTCATCGGTGATCTCAAGCATTATGCGATCAACGACCAGGAGAGCGGCCGCAACGCCGTAAGCGCCAACATCGACAAGCGCTCAATGCGTGAGACCGACCTGCGCGCATTTCAGATCGCTCTCGCCATCTCCGATGCGGGCGGCGTCATGTGCTCTTACAACCGCGTCAATGGCGACTTTGCCTGCGAAAACACCTAACTGCTGACCGATGTATTGAAGAAGGCCTTCCACTTCCAGGGATTTGTCCTCTCTGATTGGGGCGGCACGCACTCGGCGGCAAAAGCCTCCCACGCCGGGCTCGACCAGGAGCAGCCCGACAAGTACTTCTTCGGTGAAATGCTCAAAAAAGCCGTCGAAAGCGGAGACGTCTCTGAAGACGAGATTAACGATCATGTGCACCTCATCCTTCGCACCATCTTTGCTACCGGCCTCTTCGACCACCCGGTCGTAAAACAGGTGCCGGACGTGGAGACGGGCTACGAAATCGCACAGAGCATTGCAGAGAAGAACATCGTTCTCCTGAAGAATGAGCATGCCGTGCGTCCCTTGCAGGCAGCCACCCTTCATTCTGTCGCTGTGATTGGTGGCCACGCCGATTTGGGCGTGCTCACCGGTAGCGGATCAGCCCAGGTCGATCCTCCTGGTGGCACTCCTGTACCTCCGCCTCCCCCAGGGAAGAATCCAATGGATGCCTTCCTCCGTCCGGCCTGGCTGCGCAGCTCGCCCTTGCGCGCGCTCACGACAGAGCTTCCTGCCGCGAAGGTCTCCTACATCTCCGGAGATGACGTCGATGCTGCGGCAGCCGCCGCCAAGCAAGCTGACGTGGCCATCGTTTTCGCCTATCAATGGGAATCCGAGGGCTTTGATCTTCCCACGCTTGACCTTGCCCCCGCACCGAACAAGCTGATTGAAGCTGTGGCTGCTGCCAATCCAAAAACGATTGTCGTGCTTGAAACCGGCAGCCCCGCCACCATGCCATGGGCGGACAAGGTTGCTGGAATCGTTGAGGCCTGGTATCCCGGAATCCGCGGCGCCGAGGCGTTGGCCAACCTGCTCACCGGACACGTCAATTTCACCGGCAAACTTGCCATCACCTTCCCAAAGAGTGACGCCGACCTGCCCCATCCCAAACTCGTAACGCCCCCTCCAACCTCCGAGCCCAACTTCTCAGCCGCCGGTGGAGACGTTTCAAACTTCATGAGCATGATGGCCAAAGGCCTGCCGCCCTTTCAGACCTACTACGACGAAAAGCTGAAGGTCGGCTATAAGTGGTACGACGCGGAAAAGAAGCCTGTCCTCTTCCCTTTCGGCTTTGGCCGCTCGTACACAACGTATGCCTACTCCGGACTCAAGGTCGAGACCGGCGACACCCTGAATGTCACCTTCTCGGTCAGGAACGTCGGCAAGCGTAGCGGAACCGAAATCGCTGAGGTTTACCCATCGCTTCCGGATTCAGCTGGCGAGCCGCCCAAGCGCCTCATCGGTTGGGCGCGCGTTGAGCTGAAGCCCGGCGAGTCAAAGACCGTCTCCGTTCCCGTGGACCGCGACCGGCTGACCATCTTTGACGAGGACTCCGATGGTTGGAAGCTTGTTCCTGGTAGCTACAACGTTCGCGTCGGTGGGTCCTCGCAGGATCTACCACTGCACCAAGGGATCAATCTTCCGTAGCTAAGTCAGTCTCTGCGCGGCCGAGCCTGGAATCCATCTCCCAGGTTCAGCCGCGCGAGGACCGATCCACCCTCTTGCCAATCGGATAACCCACCCTGATCTTGTAACCATTGATAACGATGTCCTGCCTGTCGTTGAATCCAACGAGGCTTTGTAATGACTACCCACGACGTTTTGACCCTGCAAGAAAGCGCAGCGCGCGGGTCTACCGAATGTCGACCTGAGCCCCCTTGCCGTCATCCTGGAATGTGAAGTGGACCATAGATGACTCACGGTAGATCTGTAGCGGAACCGCCTTCTCATTCAGGGAGACCTTGCCTTCTTTGGGTACCCAGCCGTAAATCTCGGCATCAATCTCCTTCCACCATGCCGGATAGGACCCCTCATGCTGACTAATCTCCAGGCGTAACCCTTCCGCGGTCTCTTTGCAACTAAATTTCATCCGCAGATACCCTCCATTTTGAAAGGCATACGTCTTGCCATCATCTTGATACAGTTGGCCCGAACAATCGTCTCCCACAAACACGCGTAATGTGAGCGGACCTTTTGGTGTTTCATTCGTGCTCTGGACCAGTGGCGCGATCGGCAAGATTGATCCGCCGCGTACATAAACCGGTAACTTGGCTAGTTCAGGAGTCACCTGCATGGAAAGCGGCACGTCATGCCCATGCAGAGTCGCCGGATCCAACACATTGGTTGAGGTTGGACAAGGCGCCGAAACTCTCGCACCGGTCCAGTAATCGTACCAATCGCTGGAAGGAAGCTTGACTGAATAGGAATCCGTCTCATCCGGGTAAGGTGGAGGGGCGATCAGCAGGCTCGGTCCAAGAAGAAATTCACCGCTGGTATCGGCATCCGTGTCCAGCGGATGATGATCGGGAGCCGCATCTGGAAATTCCAGAAATAGTGGCCGCAAAATGGGAACACCCGTGCGCGAAGCCTCGTCTGCCAGCGTATAGATGTAAGGCATTAACCGGTAGCGGTTCTCAATGAAATGACGGCGAATTGCCTCGTGCTCCGGCCCGCCTACCCATGGCTCCTGGTCGCCAGTGCCCTTCTCGGTGTGATCGCGGTCGATCGGCTGAAACGCGGCTACTTCAAGCCATTTCGTCAATAGCTCCGGTGTCGGAGTTCCTGCGTAGCCTCCCGCATCTGCGCCACTGAAGGCAAACCCGCTGAGCCCCAGGTTCTCGAGCATGGGCGTAGCAAGGCGAAGGTGATTCCAGCTGCTGCTGTTGTCTCCGGTCCAGGTCACAGCATAGCGCTGCCCTCCCGCGTAAGTCGCCCTGGTCAGCACAAATGGGCGGGAGTTGGGGTCGAGTTTCCTCAGGCCTTCAAACGTAGCACGCGAATTCTCCATGCCGTAGATCGCATGAATCTCCGCGTGCGGCGCTGTGCGCGTAGCGAAACCTGGCTCATCGATGCGGTGGACCACATTCTCCGGCATCGTCGCGGTGGGCGAATCAAAGACGGAAGGTTCATTCATGTCATTCCAAAAACCATCCACGCCGCTGTGACGCAGATCGCCATACAACGCGCCCCACCACGCGCGTGTCTGCTGACGAGTAAAGTCTGGAAATACGCTGGGCCCTGGCCACACCCGGCCAGTGTAAACCGATCCGTCAGGATTCTTCACAAACTCGTCGCCCGCAATCCCGCTGTTGTATGGTTTGTAATCTTGTCCAGGAAGGTCGGCGATATGAAGGTCGGTGATCGCCACCACATGAAAGTTCTCAGCCGCAAGTTGCCCCACCATTCCCGGCAGATCGGGGAACGCTTTGCGGTCGACCGTAAACGGGCGGTTCTTCTCTTGATAGTCGATGTCGAGATAGATTGCGTCGGCTGGAATGGCATCGTCCCTGAACCGCTTGGCGACTTCCAGCACGCGCTCCTGCGTCATATAGCTATACCGCGATTGCTGGAATCCAAGCGTCCATAGAGGTGGCAGTGGAGGAGTGCCGGTAAGCCACGCGTAGGTTTCCACCACCTGCTTCGGCGACGGGCCATAGAACACGTAGTAATCAATCGGGCCCGCTACCGAGCCAAAAGAGTATACCCCCGGCGACTCCTTCCCAAAATCGAAACTCGTGCGCCACGTATTGTCGAACAGCACGCCGGCTGCATGGCCCTCGCGAAACGTCATGAAGTAGGGAATGCTCTTGTAGAGGGGGTCTGTTGATTCCTGAAATCTATATGCATCCGTATTCCACATCGAAAACGCTTCATTCCGCCGGTCCAGTGGACCAGTCTTGTCTCCGAGCCCGAAGTAGTGCTCGTCGAGCGGCATCGTTTTGTACACGCGAAATGAATCCCCGTCGAAACGAATGGGGCGCGCATCCTGCTGAATGATTCTTCCCGCAGTGTCGCGAAGTGTCAGCTCCAGCGTCTGCTTATTGACTTCAATATTCATCGCGGCGGTCTTGAACCCGTAATGTTCACCCGCCGTTTCAATTTTCACGGGAACAGAACTGTGTCGTGCATCGGGCAACACCGCCCATGACGCATCCTCCGGCCACGAACCAGCGCGCACAATGGAGATGCGCAGCACGTCATCGCGCAAGGCTACGATCTTCTCGCGAAGACCTCCTACCTGTAACTCAATCCCGTTTGGGAGGGGCGTCGCCGTGGCCGCGTGGACATCTCGTTGAACCGTCGATTGCGCTAGAACTCCTCCGAGCCCTAGACCGATCAACGCGAGCAAGGTGTATAACTTTACAGAAAAAGAGCGAAATAAGCGCATGATGACTCCTGGGCTGAAAGGATGCCTGTGCTGTGGTTGGGAAAGGGAGGCGGCAGGCGTGGTGTTCCTACGGTGCGGACGCTTGGCCGGGCGGAGACTCCAGAGAGGAGAGATCGGGGTCCTCGACGGTCTTAATGCGTTGGCTGCGCTTCTGCTTGATCGTCTTGACCTGCTCAAGCGCGGCAGATGCGTTTATGGTGTCGCCGATCTGGCGGTAGAGCCGGGCAAGCAGGTAGTGAATGGAGCCGTCTTCATCGCTTGACTCACCCATCTTCAATTGGCGAATCGCGTCGCTGGTTCTGCCCGTTTCCGCATAGATTTTCCCGATCAACGCATGCACTTGACCAAGCACTTGCGGTTTTGCGTTGAGGCTTTTCATCACGTACGGCTCAGCCTCCGCATATTGAAATCCAGCTACCATTGTCTCCGCCATGATCAGATTCAATTCGGGGTCCTGCGGGTTATGCTCCAGGGCTGCGCGTGCAGTTTCCCTGGCTTTGTCCATGTTGTTGTTGCTCAGGTATGCCGAGGCCGACCCGAGCATGGCCGCCGGATTGCCGGGTTCGAGAGCGAGAGCCTTTTGGTATTCCGCCTGCGCATCATCCTCCCTCTCCAGCTGGTGGTAAATGTCGCCGAGAAGAACATGGCTCTTGGGGGAGTCCGATTCCAGTTGCTGAAATCGCGCAAGCGATTGGACCGCGAGCCGTTCGTCAGCTTGAATCGACCAGTAAAGAGCTTCGGGGGAATGCGGCTGCAGCGCTTCAAGTGCAGTTGCCGCGCTGAAGGCGCGCTCGTTGTCTCCGGCGAAGAACGAGCAGGCAGCAAGCAGCCGAAGTCTTTCAGCGTTCCCCGCAGCAACGGCAGGACGGAGCCGCTGGGCGCACTGCGCAAACTCCCCAGCCGCATAAAACCCTTCGGCGGTGCGTCGGTCAGTGGAAACCGGCGTGGCGGCCAATGGCCCGCCAGGCTGGCCAGGATCATCGTTATTGCGCCGATCGTCCACAACCTCTCCGCCGCCGTTGAAAGCTGCGAGGAGGGCGTCGTGCAGGTCGTTCGGGACGGCCGCTGTCTGTTGAGAGAAATAGGCGACGAAGGTTGACGCTGAATCGTTCGACAAGCCCTCCGTCAAGTTAGGTGCGTTGGAAACAAAAAAGCGATGATCGCGCCCCCACAACTCCTGGAGCAGCTTGACTGCTTGCTCATTGTCTCCATGGTCGATTGCGATGCGCGACTGCCCAAGAAGCGCCAGGCCGCATTCCGGATGCGTCGCGCGCTCGGTGGCAAATTCGGCGGCAGCGCCATCCGGATCGCGATGCCTGAGGAGCGCAATGCCCAGTGCTGAACGCAGGCATGGGGGTTGAGGATGGGAATCGAGCAAGCTGCGGTAGAGAGTCGCGGCCTCGTTAAATCTTGCCTGCTTCTCCAGCGACTCGGCATAGAGCGCCCCGGCAAATGGAGAATCTTTCGCTTCCACTGACATCTTGCGAGCGTCCAATTCCACCTGGTTCAGGCGAGCAATCCCCAAGGCAATCCAGGCTCCGCCGAGCTTGGGATCGAGCGCGATTGCACGCGCAAATTCCTGAGCCGCAGGGGTGAACTTGCCAACGGCATAGTAAGCACGCCCCAAGGCAAGCGGTGTTTGAGGATCGGTCTTGTTGATCTTTTCCGCTTTGATCAGAAAAGGGATTGCTTCCTGCGCCTTGCCCGTGCGGAGGAGATCGATGCCAAGAAATAGGTTGGGAACATATAACGAAGGATTGAGATGGTTGGCCTGATGAAAGCTGGGAATTGCCGAGACAATGTTTCCCGCTTCCTGCTGCATCAGACCTAGATTGGCCCATAGCTCCGGCATGTTCGGCTCAATCCTGACAGCCTGTCTGTAAGTCTTTTCTGCCGCGGCATAGTCATTCGCCGCCTGGGCTTGCTGGGCGGCGGCTACCAGCGATTCGAACGTTGGGGCTGCCGGCTGCTGGCCAAGCCCCGGTAAGGGCTTGACCAGCAAGGCCAACAGGATAACCAACACCAATTTGAAGCAGTTGTTCACGAATGGGTTACCAGTAGAACTTCCCGGCAAGCTGGACAACTCTGCCGGGGAACGCCTGTGTGATTTCCCCGAAAATAGCGGGGCTATACAGACTCATATTCCCGGGTGCAGGCGCATAGAAGTTTGGATGGTTGAGGGAGTTGAAGGTCTCGAAGCGGAACTGGGCTCTCATGCTTTCTTTGAATGTCCAGTTCTTCTCAAGCGCGCTGTCCCAGTTCGTGTAATGGGGTCCGCGTAGTTCTGACATGTAGCGGGGGGTGTTGCCGAAACCGCCATACGGCGCATAGGCGAAGGCGTTGACGTTGGCCCAGGAGTTGGCCACACTGTTGCTTATTGTTTGATGAGACGGTTTGGGATTCACGCCGGAAACGTAATTCGGCCTGGGATCGCCGCCGTAGGAGTTCCACTGGTTTCCGAAGACGCTAAGCGGAATTCCGCCCCTGAAGGTTGCGATTCCTGAAAGTTCCCAGCCGCCAACCACGGCATCCGCAATGCGGCTCATTCCCGAACCGACCGCCCTGCCGCGACCGATGGGGAGTTGATACACGTAGCTGGCCACCAGAGCCTGCGGAATGTCACCCCCGTCCACGCTCTTTTCGCCGGCTATGTTGAAGTAGTTTGCAGTGGCTGCCCAGTTCCCCGCTCCGTTGTACGACCAGGATTGGTTGCCCTCGACGTTGTCAATGAACTTGGAGTAGGTGTAAGACACCAGCGCGGTAAGGCCCTTGCTGATGCGGTGGTTGTAGGTGACCTGCAGGGCGTTGTAAAGGGACTGGCCGTTAGGCGCGTCGGTCTGGCCCACGCCGCAATACTGCGGATGAGGCGCGAGCAGTTGTTCATTTGTTACCGATGCGTTATCGATATTGCAAGCGCTCGGCGCAATCGTTCCACTTTTCTCGAGGACCTGGAGCGGAGCGGCCATTGGATTGTAAGCTGCGGTCGCCTCAAGGTAAGCGGTATTGGGTGTTACCCCATCCGCCTCGAAGTCGTACTTGGGATTCAACTGGTTGTATTCCCAGTTGCCAACCATACGAACCCCGCGGTTGCCAATGTAGTTTACGTCGAGTGAATCGTTCGGCGTGAAGGCATACTGCACGCCCAGGAGCCACTGTTGGACATAGGGAGATGGACGGCTCTGGAAGGTACCGCCGGCGTTATTGCCGTCTTGTTGAAACGACCCGTTGGTATTGCCGGTAAGCTGCGCGTACTGCCCGCCCCAGGGATTGCTGGTGCTGACATTCGGGTTGGGCGTCACGCCGCCGTTCAAGCTCCTGTTGAGGCTGGTGGAGGCGGTGAAACCATCCACATCGTCTGCGCCCGAGCTGGTCAACGATTCCGGATAGAAGATTCCGTATCCGCCATGTATAACCGCCTTCGGGATCGCCTGATACGAGAAGCCTACACGGGGGGCAATGTTGTGGTAATTCGGGTTGTACATATACCGGTTGCCGGGTCCCAGGAACTGGAGCGCGCCCAGCAAGGGCATTCCCGCCGAAATGCTGAGCGGATTCAGCGCGTTCGGGTTGAAGATCGAGCCCTCGTTTCCGCGCGAAGTGTACGGAGTCTGAATCTCATAGCGGATGCCAAGATTCAGAGTGAGGTTATGGGTCGGCTTCCAATCGTCCTGCACGTACTCGCCAAAAAGATGGTTGGACTCATAGGGGATGGTCGGTGTTCCGACGGTTGTTGGAGCGTCCAGCACGCCGAGCAGCGCCTCAGCCACTCCGTTACCCGTAAAGCTGACACCCGGTGTTCCACCCGCGGTATTCGGTCCGGAAGAGAAGGTTCCGTCGAACGACAGTTGGTTCGAGAAGAAGTCGTTCTGGCTGAATATCTGCTCTACGCCCATGAACCCGAAGTTGATGGTATTCTTTCCCTTCGTTTTGATGAAGTCGGCATTCACTGTGCCGATGGGTCCATGGTTGGTGACTCCATTTGAGTTCCCGGTGGTTGGACCGAGTTGGGAGATCGCCAGCCCCCCCCCCGAAAAATTGACGGTGGGAAATATCGGATCCTCTTGGTTAACATACGGCGGAAGTCCGAGAGTGGTCGAGGGGTTGAAACCGACCGACTGATTGGTAGAGGTTTCATGCCAAATCTGGAGACCCGAAGTGATGTTCATGGTGAAGGTGGGGCTGAATATCCGCGTAAGCCCCGCCCACATGCCCCAGCGGTTGTTGGGCCGCTGATTGCCTTGGCCTGCCGGATCGGATCCCCAGGCAGCGGGAGTACCGGTCTTTGCCTCTTCCTTATAGGAGTAGCGGAAATAGGCATTGGTATTGTCGTTGATATTGTGGTCGACCCTGATCCCGTACTCGTCCCAATACGTGGGCGCCGCTGCGGCCAGAATCAGGTTGTTGCCCACATAGCCTGGCTTCTGTGCCGCAGGAAAGTAGCTCAGCAGCTTGGCGCCGACAGCATCCGGGGTGTAACCCGCAATGTTAGACAGAATGTTGCCCTTGACCGGGTTCCGGATGTGTCCGGTTTGTGTGGCCGTCAAGTTCGTGCCGTAGGGGTTGGACACAGGGTTATAAGTATCCGGTTGGCCAGCGGTAATGGCGTGGCCGCTGCGCGGATCGTAAATTTGACCGTCATAGATGGGTCGGCCGAGACCGTCGTTGGCCACAGACGTGGTTGACAGCTGCTCGGAGAAGTTGCCGGCCAGGAAGTTGGTGTCTGGCACCGTGAAGGACTGCGGAGATGGGGTGTTTGCATGGAAGTGCTCGTAGTTACCGAAGATGAAGGTCTTGTTCCGCTGTTTATACACGCCAGGAATGTACAGCGGGCCGCCGGCTGTTCCGCCAACCTGGTTGCGGCTAAACTGGCAGAGGTTGACGCTGGCGTCGACGGCGCTCACGCAAGTGCCTGGTCCCTGGAAGTAGTTGAAGGCATTGAAGGTGTTACTGGAATAAAACTCGTATGCCGAACCGTGGAAGTCGTGCGTCCCCGACTTGGTGACCACGTTGACCACGTTGCCCGTGCTCCATCCATACTGAGCCGTAAACGAGTTGTTCTGGATTTTCATTTCCTGAACCGCGTCCACGCCGGGGACAAAGATGACCGCGCCCCACTCCGTGTCGGTATCCCATGAGCCGTCGACCAGGAAGGCCGTCGTTCCAAAGAAGCCGCCTGCGAAGTTCAAGAACGAGATGTCCTGATCCGCAGTGTCGGTTGTGTTGCCGCCCCCACCCAGGAGGATCTGACTTTCCGACGTGTTTTGCACGGAAGAGTTGAGCGTGACCAGGCCATAGACGTTGCGCACGTTCAGCGGCAACTCTACGATCTGCTTTGCGTCGAGTTCCGCCGCGACGTTGGCGTTATCCGTATTCAACAGGGAGACATCCGAGGTTACGGTTACCGATACGGTTTCGGCCCCGATCGTCAGCGTCACATTCTGCGTGGCGGTTTCACCGGCGTTGAGGACAATTCCGTTCTGTTGATACGTCTCGAAACCTTTCGCTTTGATCACCAGACTATAGGCGGCAGGCGGAAGTTGATTGAAGGAGTACCGGCCTCCGTCGTCCGTGGTGATGGTTCGAGTGATGCCTTTCTCCGAACTCGTAAGGGTCAGCGTAGCCTTAGTCAGCGCTGCGCCCGAAGGATCCGTGACAACTCCGGAGAGGGTTGCCGTTGTGGTTGCGATTTGTGCGTTGATCCATGGGGTGCTGACTGCTATCAGTGCAAGCAGCATTGCGATTCCACACCAGTTCCATAGAGACCGTTGTGTCCGGCTCCTGTTTGTTTTCAATTTGCAGCCTCCCTCAGGTCCTTCCCCCCGTCTCTTTGAAATTGCGCATGTACAAAGCTAGCTTGCGAAAATCCATAGTGATCGGAGTTTGAAAGCAGGCTCTTTGTAGGCTTGTCCAGAAGAGGCTGTTAAGGTCCTTACGGCATGATTGGGAGGGTCTTTACTGCAAAGACGAAAAGCTTTCAGGTAAATAATCTAAGGAAGCTCCTTATTATCAATCGTTTGTCAACCCTGTAATACCGTCACCGCTCGCCTTGTCACTTGGCTGTATAATCGCTTGAATCAAACGGAGCATCCCATGTTGGCAGAATTGCCCGAGCAGGGTTCAACAACGCAACGCCAGCCGCATGGGGAAGAAGTTCGCGAACAGTTGAGCCGGCTTCTGGCCAACCCTTATTTCAGCCACAGCAAGCGATTCCCAACCTTCCTGCAGTTTGTCACCGAACAAACCCTGGCGGGAGAAGCAGACAACATCAAGGAGCGCACGCTGGGGATTGAGATCTTCGGCAGACACGCCAACTACGACACCGCCTCCGATCCCATCGTTCGTGTTACGGCGGCGGAGATTCGCAAGCGGATGGCCCAGTACTACCAGGATGCGGCCCACGAGCACGAGCTACGCATTAGTCTGCCATCCGGTTCCTACATTCCCCAATTTCACTGGCCTAAAACTGCCAATGATCAGGTTTTTAAGGAAGCTGAACCGGAAGCCGTGGAAGATCTGGCGACCTCTGAATCGCAACCTGAATCACACCCGGCCCACGCCCGCCGCCATTATCCCCTCGCGTTCGCGATTGCTTGCGTCGTCGCCGGCCTCCTCTCGGTTGGCTCCGTTCTGTTGTGGCAAACCATGCATCGTTCCGCACTGGACTTCTTTTGGCGTCCGGTACTCACGGGAAAAGATCCAGTCTTGCTTTGCATCGCCGATCAACTCCAGTATTCAAGCATCGCTCTGCGCGACGCAGCCCAGCCGACCCATCAGGTGGTGTTGACCGACAATCTTACCGCCATTGTCATGGACGATGTATATGCAATCGTCAAGGTTGCCGGTGTCCTTCAGTCGAACCGCACGCAGTACTCCATCAAAGGCGAAGGCACAACCAATCTTGATGACCTGCGGATTGGGCCAACCATCTTTATCGGCGCTTTCGATAATGCATGGACCTTGAGGCTGACCAACACCTTGCGTTTCCATTTCGCCAACAATGCCGACATGTCGAGGCACGAGATTGTCGACAGCACAAACCCCGCTCAGACGACCTGGGTCGTCGACCGAACCGTGCAAATGGCCAACCACGACTATCGCGACTATGCGATTGTGGCCCGTTTCACAGATACAGATACCGGAAAACCAACCGTCGTCATCGCTGGCATCGGTCGCGGTGGAACAATTGTTGCCGGAGAGTTTCTCACCGACGCCGGAGATCTTGACCAGTTGCAGCGCGCTGCACAGGCTGCCGGCGACAAGAAGAATATGGAAATCGTCTTGAGCACGCAGATTATCGACGGGAAACCCGGTTCTCCCAAGATGGAAGCCGCCTACTTTTGGTAGACCCTGCCCGAGCCACTGGATCGTTTCTCTCAAGGGCGACCGGGTTTAAGTCGTCAATCCACTTTACTGACAGTGGTTCCAAATTCAGACTCGAAGGCTTCCCTCGCGAGGTCCGGGCTTGAGCTGGTTCCCCCACAGTTGAGTCCGAAGCCCTCCCGAGGCATCTCGGATCCCGGCTCCGACCGGGAATCGTCATCATTCTCAGACTCAACGGTATCTCTTTGGACCGATTTCTAAATCAGAATGTTGCCACTTTCCCCTTGCGCGACTTACTGGCCGAAGAGCGTACGCAACCCAGCGAAAAACGTTGAATCGTCCTGAGAATCACGCTGGGCAGCCAAATGTTTCGCATCTTCACCGACGGTGTAGCGCAGTTGGTCGGTGCTATCGGTAGCCGCTGTGTAGATTACCTCAGCGGCCACCGCAGCCTCCGCCCCATTGGCCCTCATTGACCCGGCAACCTCCCATAGTTTGTCGACGAGACGCTGATATTCCCAGAGCGAAATGTCGTTGCTGAACTCCATTGCATTCGCAAAATTCGTCTTGATAATGCCGGGCTCGACAAGCTTCACTCTGACACCGATTTCGCGCATCTCGTAGCCGATCGCCTCTGAAATTCCCTCCACTGCGAACTTACTGCCGCTGTAGAGTCCGCCAAATGGCAGCGTCAACCGGCCACCAATCGACGACACATTCACGATGACGCCATTGCCCCGCGCACGAAATCCAGGCACAACGGCCTTTGTCATTGCTAACAGTCCGATCACATTCGTTTCAAACTGTTGCCGCATGCGATCAATCGAGGTCGCCTCAAGAATGCCGTAGGCACCGTACCCGGCGTTATTCACCAGCACGTCGATGCTTCCAAAGCGCTGGACCGCCGCAGTCACCGCTGAATGGATCGATCCCTCGTCGGTTACATCCAGCCTCTGCACCAGCACGTTACCCAACTCGGCTAGTTCTTTGCCCGCACCCGGATTCCGCATCGTGGCCACCACTTGCCACCCGTTGCTTTGAAAGAGCTCTGCCGTTGCCCGTCCGATCCCTGTTGACGAGCCGGTAATCAATACTGTCTTGCCTGCAGACATTGCGCCTCCTTGTCATTTGTGCTCCAGCGATTATCGCGGAACACGGTGGATCAGACACAAGGAAATCGCATTTTCTTGGGGATTTTGCCGTGATCCGGTTTGGTTGAGGCAGGTTTGTCCTGATGCCGAATAACTCTCGGCGCAGTTATTGCTCGAGAGTGAGATCCAGCCCCTTGCCGCTGTCCGGTATGGTCGTCTGCCAGGCGTTGATTGTGCTGTTCCACGTTCCTTTTACGTCTTCACCTGCCAGTTTGGCATGTGCGCCTGGGACTGCCCAGCCGTACACCTCGATTGTTATCTGCGACCACCACGCACTGAAGTCGCCCTGGTGCGGTCCTACGCGGACATGGAGCGTGTTGTCTTCGACAGAGCAACTGCTCTCCATGCGCAGGAACTTTCCCTGTTTGAAATCGAAAGAAACACCGTCATCCACATAGAGCATGCCCCGGCAATCTTGACCCACGTAGACGCGCAGCGTTAGAGGTCCGGCTGGGGTCTCCATCGTGCTCTGAGTCAGCGGCGCAATGGGTACGATGGACCCGCCTCTTACGAATACTGGCAGCACGGCAACGCTCGGCTCAACAATAATCGGTTTGAACACAGCCTCCCGCGCCAGTGTCTGAACACCTTTCTTCTGCTCCGCGTCGCGGCTCTCCACCGCATCCCCGCGATCGATTCGTTCCCCTGTCCAATAGTCGTACCAAACGCCGGGCGGCAATTGAACTTCGTACTTATCCAACTCATCCGGAAAAGGAGGAGGCGCAACCAGGATGTCAGGGCCGAAGAGGAATTCCGCAGGCGCATCGAGATCGATGGGATGATGGTCCGCAGTCGCATCTGGAAATTCGAGGAAGAGAGGTCGCACAATGGGCAGACCCGTTCGCGACATCTCTTCTGTCGTGGTATAGAGATAGGGCATTAGCTTATAGCGTTCCTCAATGTAATGGCGGCTGATCGCCTCCTGTTCCGGCCCATTCGCCCATGGCTCCTGATCGTTGGTTCCTACCGCGGTATGATCGCGGTCGATGGGCTGAAAGGCTCCAACCTCAAGCCACTTTGTCAGAAGATCCGGCTGCGGCGACCCGGCGAATCCGCCCACGTCGGCACCACTCAGCGCGAAGCCGCTCAGGCCAAGATTCTCAAGCATTGGGGTAGTCAGTCGCAGATGATTCCATGTTGAGCTGTTGTCTCCCGTCCACGTAGCTGCGTAGCGCTGCCCGCCTGCATAACTGGCACGCGTCAGCACAAATGGGCGCACATTGGGTTCCAACTTGATCAAGCCATCGTAAGTTGCGCGCGAGTTCTCCATGCCATACACATTGTGGATTTCGAGATGGTTTGCTGAACGCTTCCTGAAGCCCGGTTCATCAATACGATGTTGAATATCGTCAGGCATCGTCTTGGTTGGAACGCCAAAGATCGCTGGCTCGTTCATGTCGTTCCAGAAACCCGCAATGCCATCGGCGACGAAACCCTTGTAGAGCGTGCCCCACCATGTGCGGGCCCGCTGCTGTGTGAAATCAGGAAAGACAGAATCCCCTGGCCACACCTTCGCCACGTAGGTTGACCCGTCTGGCCGTTTTACAAAGTGATCCCCCGCTAGCCCCGAGTCATAGGGAGCGTAATCTGCACCCGGCAACTCTGCAATATGAAGATCGGTGATTGCCACGATGTGAAAGTGCTCGCTGGCAAGATCTTTGATCATCTTTTCGAAAGTTGGAAATCTCTCCTGGTTCACCGTGAATGGTCTGTTGTCCTGCTGATAGTCGATGTCAAGATAGATCGAGTCCGCCGGGATCCTGTCTGCCCGCAGACGATTAGCAATTTCACGCACCCTCGATTCAGGATAGTAACTGTAGCGCGATTGCTGATAGCCAAGCGACCACAGCGGAGGCAGCGGCGTCGGGCCAGTCAACCATGCGTAGTTCTCGACCACTTGCCTGGGGCTGGGCCCATACATCAGATAGTAATCAACCGGTCCGTTTGGTGCACCGAAGGCGTATGCGCCGGCAGACTCCTTGCCGAAATCAAAGCTTGCCCGCCAGGTGTTATCGAACAACACCCCAAGCACGCGCCCCTGGTTCCAGGACAAAAAAAACGGAATGCTTTTATAGATTGGGTCTGTCGATTCCTGCCATCCGTATGAATCCGAATTCCAATCCGTAAATGCCTGGTTGCGTCTGTCGAGCGGGCCAACTTTGTCGCCGAGCCCGAAGAAGTGCTCAGCCGGAGCCATCGTCTTATAGATCCTGAACGCGGTGCCATGAAACTCGATCGGGCGCTCGTCCTGCTGCAGCACGTGACCTGAGAGGTCGCTCACTGTCAGCCGCAGAATGTCGTCGAAGCTCACGCGTAATGCCTTCGTAGTGAAGCCTGCAGTCTCAGCCGTTACCGGAACGCTTGCCCCGCGCGCCTCGGTCAGCACAGCCCAGGACGCGTCTTCGGGAAGGACTCCGCCCTGGCTCGCACGCACGCGCAGCACATCGTCCCGCAACGCCGTCACGCAGAGTGTGACTCCATTGACAGTTATCTCGATGCCATTGCGCAGGTGCTGCGTTTGAAGAATTGGACGGGTTGCAGAACCTTGCGAATTTGCAAATCGAGCCAACAAGACAGCGCCGATGAAGAGAAGGATTCTTGCTGCACACTTGCACTTGGAAATTGCGGTCACCCGAATGCATCTCGGCTCACCATCCGCGACGAGTGTAGATCGCCATGCGGCCCTATCGCACTTCATACAGTGCCATCGACTCAGCCCGCTCTTCCAGATGCAGCTTACCATTTCCAATCGACGCAGCAGGTCCCGCAGTGGGTTGCGCAGTGAGGAACGTGGCACACCCCGCCAACGCCGTTTGGTCCGTTGGCAGGTCAAGAACTCTGCTTTCCTGGCCCTTGTTCACTGCAATCAGAATTCTTTCTTTTGAGTGATCTGGTGCGCAACCTGTGCCGTCCTGCGAGCGGACAAACACAAATGCGTCCTGATCGGCAAAAAGATTCTGCTCCATACCGGTTTCGAGCACAGGATGCATGGAGCGCAGCATCAGCAGGCCGGATGTCCATTCAAAAACCTCCTCCTCCGCAGGCGTCCTGCCGGCCCTGGTAAAAGCATTGTGCGGGTCGCCGGCAAACCCGCCGGGAAAGTCATGACGGTTGTCCGGGTCCTCGCCTCCGATCATTCCAATCTCGTCTCCGGCATAGATTTGCGGCAGGCCGCGTAAAGTAATCTCCAGTCCCAGCGCCAGTTTAAGCTTGGGCACTGAACCCTGGGCCTCGGTAAGGAACCGCACGGTATCGTGGTTGCCAATGAACGTGACCAGCCGCTCAGGATGCGGGTAAAGCGAGTCTTGGCGAAGAACCTTGGCCAGCTCCGTCATTGGCTGGCCATGAGTAAGAACGTCGCGCAAAGTGAAATAGATGGGAAAATCGAACGGCGTGTCGAGACCGGTATCGATGTTCTCGTGCGCCAATCCTCCGGCAAAGAACGAGGTGACCTCGGGGTCGCGATGAAAAATCTCTCCCACAGTCGTCAGGTGCGGATACGCGTTGTGCAGCGCGGCATGAAAGTCACGCCAGAACAAGCGGTCTACATACGGAAACGTATCCAGACGAATGCCATCGAGATTCGCAGTCTCCACCCACCACAGTGCATTCTGGATCAGGTAGCGTGAGACCAGAGGATTTTGCTGGTTCAGATCCGGCATGGCATCGGTAAACCAGCCATTGGTAATGTCATGCCACACCTTTGTTGGGGAATGGGGATCAACTAGTTCATAAAAATCATGCGTCGCCGCACGATGATTCTGGACCGTGCCATGAAACCAGTCGGGGGCAGGCGGATCGAGCACCCATGGATGCTGCACGCCGAGATGATTGGGCACCAGATCGATCACCAGCTTCATGCCCTTTGCATGCAGCGAGTCGGAAAGATGCCGGTAGTCACTAAGAGTGCCAAAGTGCGGATCCACCGCGTAAAGATCGGTCGTCGCGTACCCATGATAGGACTCGGGCATATCGCCATTGGAAACAACCGGTGTAGCCCACAGCGTTGTAATACCGAGGTGTTGCAAGTAATCCAAATGCTGCTCAATGCCGGAGAAGTTACCGCCATGCCAGCCGCGCGGTGCCGAGCGATTGTCGCTGCTAGGATTGTGCGATTGATCGCCCTCGGCAAATCGGTCGGTCATTACCAGGTACATCGTATCGGCTGAAGAGAAGCCGCGATGTGCATCCGGATCGCTCGATCGTTCCGCCAGCGCAAACGATTTCTCCGCCTGGCCTTGACTGCTTGCAGCAGTAATCTGTAGCGTTTGCGCGGTTGCCGCGCTGGTTGCAATCCACAAAAACGCCCAATGGCCATTATCGGAAACCTGCGTCCGGAGCAGTTTCACGCTGTCGCCTTCCACCTTGAATTGCGCATGTTCAAGGCCCTTGCCGTGCACCAGCAACATGGGATCGGGAAGGCCGACAAACCAGCCCGGCGGATCAATCTTGTCAATCGTGGGAGAGCTTTGCGCAACGGAGTTGGACAACTGCGTCTGCGAACCGGCCAAAACGCTGCAGGCAAGGATCAAGGCAGCGAAAACGAGCGGGCGCCTGGGCAGCGTCATTGCTTCTCCTTTCATTTGGGCAAAAGAATACTGGCTCCGCCCTGTGGCGGGCATGCATTGCGAGTGAAGAAGCTCTACGCCACGGCAACCTGAGAGCCGCCGCGGCGTAGAGAACAAGGCCGGATCAGAAGGTGAAGCGAGCCGCCAACTGAATCTCTCGGTTGCTGTATACCTGAACACCTTCGATCTGGCCGAAGTTTCCACCCGTCAGATTGGAATTTGGGTTGGTGAATTCCGCGGTGTTGAACAGGTTGAAAGCATCCCCGTGCAGTTCCAGCGTGTACTTTTCCGTCAAGTGAAGGTTCTTCTGGGCACTGAGATCAACCACACGGTAACCTGGCCCGTAGACCTGGTTTCTGCCAAGTGTGCCCAGACGCGTATACGTAGCCGCGTTTGAAACACTACCTGTAATCGTCGGAGGATTAGCAAACGAGCTTGGGTCGAACCAATGTCCGCTAATGCTCTTTGGATATTTGATGGGCGCAATCAGGTCAGGCCGGTTTCCAGGTGCTGCCGTTCCTGTTGAGAGGTCAGTTGGTGCGCCAGACTGAACCAGCCCGATCAAGCTGGTCTGCCAGCCGCCGATCAGCCAATCCACTGGGCGCGAAGCACTGCTCCCAAAGCGCTGACCGCGACCGAACGGCATGACATAGAGGATCGATGAGCTGAAAACCTGCCGCTGATCCTGGCTCGAATTTCCATAGCCGGCCAACGGCTGGTAGTAGAGAGCCGCACTTTGCCCCTGAAATGCTCCCGGCGAGTCGTCAAGCGTATGCGACCACGCGTAGGATGCAGTTGCTGTCAACCCGTTTGCGGCGCGATGTTCCGCGTGAATCTGCAGGCCATCGTAATTCGAAATGCCGTTGTAGTTGTTGTAGTTGATGCCACCAAGAGTTGGGAAGTTCTGAGCGCCCGTCCCAAAATGGTTCAGGTTGTAAGGATAATACGTCGAGAGGTTGCTGCCCTTGGTCCCGACGTAAGCGACATTGAGAACATTGTTGGAGCCAAACTGTCTTTCCACTTGCACGTTCCACTCTTGAACCATGCTGTTCTCATTGTTCTGGTTCACGGCAATCATGCTTGTCCCAGCGGGCGGCTTTGCGGGATTGAAGCTTGGATAGCCGCGAGCCGGCAACGCTGTGGTTACAGCGGACGGTCCGGTGTAGCCGTTGCAATTGTAGCCGCCATCCACAGCATGGGGTGTTACTGACGAAAGTTGGCCGGTGAACGTGACGCAGTAACCGTTGGTGGCCAGATAATCGTTGCTGCCACCAAACGGTGGCTGTTCGCCGAGTTGGTTGTCGATACCGCCATAGTCCAGGAAGTAAAAGATCCCGTATCCGCCGCGGACTACGGTCTTTCCATCGCCAAACAGGTCATAGGCAGCGCCGATGCGCGGACCAAATGCGTGGTAGTCCTGATTAATGATGCTGCGCGAAACGCCGTTTTGTCCTGCTTCGAGAACCGTACCGTTGTTCACGTCAAATGAAGACTGCTGGTTGTGAGCTTCATAGGGGTGCGTAAGCAAATCCCAACGAACACCCAGGTTCAGCGTCAGGCGATGGTTCACTCGCCAGTCGTCCTGACCGAAGATGCCGTCTTCCTGGCCAATGTTGGCAAAGTAGCCGGCCTGTGAGCCAATCTGGTATTGATCCATGCCGCCCGCCAACAGTTCTGACACTTCGTAGCCGGTGAAGTCAACAGTCCCTTCATCGATCCAGAAGTAGCCCTTGCCCTCCTGCGGGTTGAAGAACTCCACCTGGCGGCGAAGGAAGGTACCGCCGAATTTGAAGGAATGCGTTCCGCGCGACATGCTCACGGAATCGGTGAACTCGATTGTGTTCTGTGGAACCGCATACAGGCCGTAATCACCCGTATATTCCAGATCGCCTTTCCACCCGCCAATCAGCGCGCCGCCAGTCGTCTCCATGTTGATATTGGCGTTCACGATGCCCAGATTCTTTGAAACATAGTCGCCATACATCGGAGGCGTATATCCGTAGTTGTCGCGGTTATACGCAATGTGCGCTTCATTCACAATGGTTGGCGTGAAGATGTGTGTGTAGCCAAGATCATATCCGCGAGCATGAGTGGGATTGATGCCTGTTCCTCCGCCCGCCGGCAGGTTGGCGAACTCCGAAGTCTTGGTGTTCACTGAGTTGTCATAGCTGTAGCGGAAGAACGCAAGGTCCTTGGCTGTGGCATTCCAGTCGATCCTGCCGTCGAAGGTGTTGTACTTGTTCGCTTCCGTCTGCGTGTCAAGGTAATTGTTCAGGTATCGATCGGTACGGGTCGGCATTGGAAATGCGTTGAGATACGCGAGCGCCGCTGGATTCAATCGGCCCGGCGGGATCACGTTGGGTGTCCCGTTGTAAATAAACTGAGTGGGCGGGTTGACTCCATTGGGATCGCAGGTGGATGGATCGAAGATCAAACCGGGACTGGTCTGGCTCGCCAGGCCCCCGGGATAGCAGCGCGGATACTGAGTCTGGAAGCCATTCCCGCCGGACAGCCCGGCAGTCAGAAGCTCGGTAAAGTTTCCTGAACGCATCAGCGCGGACGGCACCGTCAGGTAGTGTGCTGACACTCCAAGCTGCTCGCGCAGCGCCTGGTAGTCGCCGAACGCAAACAAACGGTTTTTGATAAGCGGCCCGCCCACTGCAAAGCCGGGCTGGTTGCGGATGAAGCCAGGCTTCGCCGATGCCGGAGCACCGTTGAACCGGTAACTTTGGTTGGCATCAAAGTTGCCATCGCGATAGAACTCAAAGACCGCACCGTGATATTGGTTGGTCCCGGATTTGATTGAACTGACCACGATGGCGCCGCCCGCACGGCCATATTCAGCCGGAGCAACGCTGGTATTCACCTTGAATTCCTGCGTTGCGTCGACCGAAGGGAAGAACAGGATCGTGTTTACCAGGCCGTCGTTGTTGTCCACTCCGTCAAGAATGTAGTTGTTGGCCTGGGGGCGAAGGCCGTTCACTGAAAGGCCGGCGCTGTCGCTCTCGTTGTTGCGAATCGTTTCAGTGTTGTTGCTGCTGCCGCCACCGGTGGCAACGTCGCCGTAGGCTCCACGTGTCACGCCGGGGGTCAGCAGCGCAAGGCTGCTGAAGTTGCGGCCATTCAGCGGAAGTTCCGCCACCTGGTTGCCCTCAATCGTCGCTCCGATGGTTGAATCGGAGGTATTCACCAGCGGGGCTGCGGCCGTGACCTGCACGGTTGTAGCTCCCCCGGCGGGCTGCAGCTGGAAGATCACATTCTGCGTGGTTGTCACGGTGATGGTCACTGCTGTGGATTGCGACTGAAATCCCTTTGCCGTAATGACGACGTTATAGTCTCCGCGAGGTACGGCAAGAATCTTGAACTCGCCTGAGCCGTTCGTCGTGGCCGTAAGCTTGACTCCATTTTCCGTACTCGTGGCAGCTACGGCCGCGCCCTGGATGACTGCGCCTGTTGCGTCTGTTGCCGTTCCTACGATACTGCCGGTGTCTGTCTGCGCAAACAGACTTGGCGCTATCAGGCAGGTGAGCAGAACCGCAAACGCTAGGAACATCATGCGCGAACAGTGCTGCCTGTTGGCTAGTAAGTTGCTTTGCTTGTACATCACAGATTCCTCCAAGGTGAGGTTCACAATTCCCTCCGGGGTTTCGACCTGCTTCAGTGCTTCCCCGCGTAACTCCATCCGACAACACACTGTGACATCAGCAATGGTCAATTCACGACGCGCCAATTTGCCGTCAATTGATACTCTCCAGATAAATCAAGTCATTGCCTATAATTAAACAAGCACTTCTCCTGAAAAAGAGGCGATTTTTTACGCCATCATCTGGCCCGTGCGGGGCCTCATCTCTTTCCGGTATACTGCGGGGCAGGGTGCGCCAGGCGTACATGGCAACAGATCCGATTAGCAGCGCAGCCAAGAGGGTACAGTTCGGAATCTTTGATGCCGATCTGCAGACCGGAGAGCTGCGTCGTTCCGGCGTCCGCGTCCGGCTTCAGAGCCAGCCCTTCAAACTGCTGGCGGCCCTGCTTGAACAACCAGGCGAAGTTGTATCTCGCGAAGCTCTTCAACAGCGGCTTTGGGATCCTGACACGACCGTTGACTTCGATCACAGCCTGGGCATCGCGGTGAACAAGCTGCGCGAAGCTCTGGGCGACCATGCCGAGAATCCGCGCTTTGTCGAAACGCTTGCCAAAAGGGGCTACCGCTTCATTGCCCCGGTCAAGACGCTTGACCCTCACCAATCCCAAACCAGTATGGAAATCGCGACGGCCGCTGCAACTGCCAAGCCGCATAGCCCCGGAATTGCCCGCTGGCATTGGATTGCTGGATCGTTGGCGTGTATTTGCGTGGTGCTGGCCCTTGCCCTGCTTCTTCGCCAGCCCCCTCGCAAGCCATATCGCGTTGTTCAGGTCACCTATTCCGGGCAGGTTCTCACCAATAATCTGAACGATCTCGAAGTCGAGACCTTCTCCAGTTCCGTGAGCGACGGCACACGCCTCTACTTCTCGCACATGGACAAGGGAAATCCCGTGCTGGCTGTCGCATTGGCGGCCAATGGTGAAATCAGCCACTTCAACCTTCCCCCGGAGATTGGAGCTCCATTGATTGGCTCTCTCTCACCCGACGGCTCCCGTTTGATTATTCACAGTCATTTGCAGGCGGATCCGGAGCAGCCGTTGTGGATTGTCCCCACCCTGAACGGCGATGCGCGACGGGTGCCCAATGTGCTGGCTCACGACGCAACCTGGATGCCCGACGGGCGTCGCCTGCTCATCGCCAGCGGCAACGACCTCACGATTGTTGGTGCCGATGGCAGTGATCCCCACAAGTTAGTCACTACGGGCGGGCTGGCGTTCTGGCTGCGCTGGTCGCCCGACGGACAGCGCTTGCGCTTCACACTTCGCGACGCCAAACGCCAAACCACGGAGTTGTGGGAAGTTGCAGCGGATGGAAGCAACCCGCATCCTTTGCTCCCGGGTTGGAGCCAGCCAGCATCGGAGTGCTGTGGGAGCTGGACCTCGGATGGCAAAATCTTCGTCTTCCAGTCCTGGCATAACGAGATCCACCACAGCGAAATCTGGGCCATGCAGGAACATCCCTGGTTTCTCAAAGATAGAGAGCCCCGGCAAATTACCAATGGCCCGCTCGACAATGAGGCTCCCAGCACATCGCCGGGAAGCCATCGCATTTACTTTATTGGTGTCAACTCACAGATCGAATTGCTCCATGCGCTCCCCAAGTCCTCGGTCTTCACTGCCCTGGATGAGGATTTGAGCGCGGCAGACCTGGCCGAATACTCACCGGATGGGCAATGGGTGGCGTGGCTCAATGCTTCCGACGGGTCCCTTTGGCGCAGCCGGGTGGATGGCAGTGACCGCATCGAGTTGACCACTCCTCCACTGCGAATCTTCGGCATGAAATGGTCCCCGGACGATAAGCGCCTCGCCCTCATGGCAGAGGAGCCAGGTAAGCCCTGGAAGGTTTACCTGATCGACGCGGAGGGTGGAAAGCTGACACCCGCGCACCTCGAAGACCGCAACGAGGCCGATCCCGACTGGTCGGCTGACGGACAGTCGATCGTCTTTGGCCGTCTGCCTGACCGAATGGACAACGGGCGGCCCAAAGCCATCTACCTCTTGAATCTGCAAACCCATAATGTGACTGAGATTCCCGGCTCCACCGGACTCTTCAGTCCGCGGCTATCGCCCGATGGCCGCTACATCGCCGCCATCCGACTCGATCAGAAGGCGCTGCTTTTGTACGATCGGGCGGAACAACATTGGACCACCCTCACCACGCACGGCGTCGGAGACCCAATCTGGTCCCACGACGGCCGTTCTCTTTACTTCCAGGATTTTCTTGAGGTGGGTAAACCTGTCTACCGAATTGACATGCCTGCCGGACAGCCGGAACAGGTTGCCACAATCAGCAACCTCCGCCCAATTGCCGCCACCGATTACAGGCTGATTGGATTGGCGCCCGGCGACCTGCCAATGGTCAGCGCCCGCACTTCCACCGTCAACCTATACAGCGTCGACCTCAATGAGCAGTGAGCAGCTTCGAATCTCGGCAAAAAGAAAATGAACCAGGCGTTTTGCTTACCGGAAAGCTCGCCCCTTCACCTGGCCTGATCCTTCCTTCAATGTGAGCAGTTGGTTCGCTGCAACAGATTTCAATGATTCCACAAGCCCCGAAGGCCAATGGACTTCAACGTCGGCTGTAGTTGATGAGCCAAGCCCGAAATGCAGTCGCGGATCATTCGACGACAAAAAGCTCGATTGGCTCAACACCTCTTGAACCTGCACCTTGCCTCCGTAGCGCATCAGCACGCGCGCGCCGATTGCGCTGCGATTGCTCTTTGTGCCCTCCAGACGAATCTTGATCCAGCGATTGCCCGGCGGTGCGTCGTTGCGCAACAGGCTGGGCGGCTCATTCACGTTCATGATCAACACGTCCGTGTCGCCATCGTTGTCGAAGTCGCCAAATGCTGCGCCACGGCTGCAGTGCAGTGCACTAACGCCCGGCCCCGCTTCCTCGCCCATCTGCACAAAGGTGCCATCGCCCTGATTGCGAAATAGAATGCATGGACTCTTCGCTGGAAATCTGGGACTCACGCGCGCAACTTCCGGATATACCGTGCCACTGGTGAGCAGAATATCCGGGAAGCCATCGTTGTCGAAGTCAACGATCCCTGCGCCAAAACATACAAACCGAGTCTCTTTGCTCAAGCCGGCCTGGATTGTCACGTCATCAAAGTTGCCTTTGCCGTCGTTGCGATAGAGTCCTGTGGGCTGATTGTAGAAGTGTGTCTTCACCAGGTCGGTGTGTCCGTCGACGTTGTAGTCCCCTACGGCCACGCCCATGCCGCCCATCTGCCGTCCATCGCCACTGAGGGCTACTCCACGAAACAAGGCCTCCTCACGAAACGTGCCGTCGTGATTATTCATGAGCATCAGCGATGGCGACATATCGCACGCCACAAAGATGTCCGGCCAGCCGTCTTCATCAGCATCAAAGCTCGCCACTGAAAGTCCAAACGATCCGCGATATCCGTCTACGCCGGATTCCTTTGAAACGTCGGTAAACGTTCCGTCGCCATTGTTGCGGTAGAGATAATTTCTTGCCTTGGGCAACCCTTCCGGGCCGCACATGGTCGCCACGCCCTCATAGTTGCAGTTAGGCACTGCCAGCGAAGGCTTGGGAGCCGTCGCCAAATCGATGTCGAGATAATTCGATACAAAAAGATCGAGCAACCCGTCGCGGTTGTAGTCCACAAATGTGCAGCCAGTGCTATAGCGCGTTGTAGGGTATAAGAGACCCGCCTTGGCTGTGACGTCGGAAAAAGTTCCGTCGCCGTTATTGCGCATCAACCGATTCTGTCCGTAGTAAGTGAGGAAGAGATCCTCGAAGCCGTCGTTGTTGTAATCGCCCACGCACACGCCTTGCGCCCAATCAGCGCCGCCAAGACTGGATCGGGCCGTAACGTCCGTGAACGTCCCGTCTCGGTTGTTTTTATACAACCGATTGCTTGCGTTCGGCGGAGTATTCTCCAGGCGTCGGCCGCCGGGAATGAAGATATCCATCCAACCGTCATTGTCGTAATCGAAGAAGGCGCACCCCGTAGCCATCGATTCGACAATGTAAGTGAAGCTCTCCCGCTCGCCGTAAACAATCGTCTCCGTCAATCCCGCAGAATGCGCAACATCCACAAAGTGCGAAAATGGTGCAGCATTTTTCCCCGTGGCGGGCGCTGCTTGAAGTCGACCCGAAATCAGCACCGGAGCAATAGCCGCAGGAATGCTTTGCAGCACGCGCCGCCGCGTCCAAAGACCGGTGCTCTTGCAGCCTGTCAAACCTAACATCCTCCTTTGCGCTCAACCCAGCCAAGTCAATCCGGCCGCCAGTTTTCCGACCTTAGTTTCGAACATGTGCGGCTGCCAGTTTCCGGCTAAGCGCCACAGCGGCAGCATTGCTTGGATCAATCTTCAGAGCATGGTTAACAGCTTCCTGCGCCTCCTGTGTGCGGGACTCTGTGGCGAGCACAGCCGCCAAAGAAACCCAGGCTTGCGCATTCTCCGGCGCTCCCTGCACAGTCAAACGGAATTGCCGTTCCGCTCCTGCATTGTCACCCGACTGATAATCCAGGTAGCCAAGCTGGTACTGCGCAAGAACAAAATTCGGATCGGCCTTGATCGACTGCTCCAACGCCGTACGTTCCGCCACCACATCGCCCAAATCGTCCAGAACCATTGCCAGTCGATAAGCAAAACCAGCATTGCCCGGCTCCGCGGCGCAGGCCTCTCGATATAAATCTGCAGCCTTTCGATTGTCTCCAGACTTTGCAGCCTGTGCTGCCTCCGTCGACTTCAGCACCGCCAGAGACCGATTCGATTCTTCCTGCAGTCTCTGCTGATAGAGCTTCAACTGCTGCTGAGCCGCTTCGGTTTCACCCAGAGTGCGCAACGCCTTTGCCAATTCAAAGTGAATCTGCGGTGCGTCGGTGCCCAATTCTATAGCCTTTTCGAGCTGTTCCTTTGCCCCGGCGGCATCCCCCATCTGCTCAAGCACCAAGCCAAGGTTCACGCGAGAGTTATAGTCGTTTGGGTTTACAGCCACCGATTCCTCAAGGTGCTTGCGCGCAACGGGATAGTCCCCGGCCTTGCGCTCCAAAAAAGCTATCAGATTGAGTAAGTCGGCGTCATGCGGGACCAGCGCCAGCAGTCTTTTACCCAGAATCGTTGCCTCGTGATAGGCCCCGGTATTTACAAGCGTGCGCAGGTAGATGCGCTGCGCTTCGATATCGTTGGGCTTATCGAGCGCGAGATTCTTTGAAAGTGATGATGCTGCCTCGAAATGAGACTCGTTGACGTACAGAGACACCAGCCCTGCAGTGAGGGCATCGGAGTTCGGGTAGCTCTTGAGCCCAGACAGAAGAGTTTCTTCTGCGCAGTCCGTCTGGCCATTCTTGCTGAACCAATTGCCCAATAAGGCATAAGCGTCTTGGTTGGGCGTGGAATGGAGCCGAGCCTCCAACTCGCGCGGACCCGAACATCTTTCCGCTATCGCGAATGAAGATGCGCCCAAGCTGGCCGCTCCCAGGCAAAGCACAAAACCTAGTCCGGTCCACGCACTCACGAGGAGCGCGGAAATACGGTCAATTGAACTCCCCGAATCAGTGAGGCGCATGATTCCCAGGCCCCGAGCATAATTGAGCGCCTGCGGCCCATGCAAGCATCCAAGCCGAGTGCTTTGCGCAGGCTGATTTCCTCATCACGCAGATGATCGATTGGCCACCACCAGCGCGAGACGACTGCCTCCGCGATGCAGCTCACGTCGTCACCGGCAAATGGGAAGGAAGATGTACTGAAACAAGGTCCTGGTGGGCAGTGAGGGACTTGAACCCCCGACATCCTGCTTGTAAGGCAGGCGCTCTAACCAACTGAGCTAACCGCCCACAATCGGCGGGAGGGCCATGACGGCCTCTGACTATCATACCAGTGGATGTCATTGCCCTAGGGCTGCGGATCTACGCCCTACGTTTCCCTCGCGGTCAAGCAATCTCCAGACTGGTCCGGACGGGTCAAATGCAAAGTCACGCGCACAACCCATTCGCGCACGAAGTCATGGGCCCAGTCGCTGGCCGCTGGTACTAGTGTAGTGTCTCATTATTAGAATCATTTATATATTGAGGCTCATCTTATGATGAGGAGACCTCGATATGCGTGTTGCGCCTCCAGTTGTTCTGAGTGAAGCAGTCCGTCGAAAGCTGGAG
>Ga0182018_10000051_pt1 | contig 134927 bp, 116 predicted proteins | sample 812P2MmetaG_FD_120490 | JGI IMG/M metagenome (GOLD analysis project Ga0182018, IMG submission 120490) | Permafrost microbial communities from Stordalen Mire, Sweden - 812P2M metaG | ecosystem: Environmental > Terrestrial > Soil > Wetlands > Permafrost | place: Sweden: Stordalen | collected... | reverse complement strand
GGCTCCCGAAGCGCTTTTTGTTTGGCAACAATAGCTTACTTCGAGTGAGCCCTCTTCTTCAAACAAAATCGGACCGTTTTGTTTTCTTTCTGCGGCTTAGCTCAATTTTGCAAGAGGCTCATGTCACCAGCGTCAGGCGAAGGTGACGGCGGCGTGGCAGCAGTATTGTCTGGCTTATTGTCCGAGCTTGCAATCGAGCGAAATGGTGGTCTTCGATTGCACGGGTTCGCCGTTCAATTGCGAGGTTGTGTACCTCCGCTGGCTGACGGCGCGATGACCAGTTTCGCGGCAGCCACCTTGCCCCCAAGAGAATTCGTTGCGGCGTGCGGCTGGCGGGCTGTGCCGCGTGTGCTGGTTCAGCGTGAAATGGAGAGATGGCGTTCCCCGTAAGCGAGTATACCGCCAACCGCGGCGCCCAGTCGGGCGAAACAGCGCCCCCTCCAGCGGCGGAAGGTGGCAACAGGCAGCCGCTGAAACTGCAACACTGCAACCGGTTTCAAAAGGAGATCAAGTTGGCCTTTCCCCATTCACCCGGGCTGGTGCAGATTGCCCGTCAACTGGAACCGCGACGGCTTATTGAGGCGCGAGTGGATCGGGACTTCACGGGAGTAATGGTCGAACGGTCCTAAAATGATGCCCATTCCCCGAGTGGCCGACTACACGTCCCAGTGGACAACTTTTGGTTTGCCGAGCGTCAGGGAGTGATCTCAGTGGACCCAACTCAAATGATTACGATGCGAGGATTCGCTTGATTTCCGCGAAATTACGGAAGCGTTCTCCGTCACTCAATTGTGGACGGTAATGAATACACCAGACGGCGTGGAAACTCCGTTGTATGTCGCCGAGATGGGTTGGTCCCCGTTGCCCACCGCCGGGAGGACCACATTGAACTGATACTCGCCCGGGAACACTAGACCCGCGTACACGACAGTCGCGGCCATGCCTCCCACCATGATCGCCGGCAGCGGCGACAGAGTTCCCGATTGCGTTTCTGATCCCCTGACCACGGGCACCGACGTTGGTCCGAATCCGTTCGCATAGATCTCGACGGTCTCGCCAGGTTTGGCGGGAGTGGTCGAGCCGGGATACAGAGTGGTAGGTCCGATATAGGCTCCATTGGTGTGAACGGCCGCGACGTAGGGGCCGCCGCCAAATGTGAAAAACGACGGAGAGATCGACTGCGCCTGGGCGGCGAAAGTATCGGTTGCAACCCCGCCGTTGGTGAGCACCACGTTCGCCGGGCCGGAGATCGCATCGGGCGGCGTGAGAACGTTCACCTGGGTGGGGCTGATGTAATAGACGTAGGCACTCTTGCCATTTACCGTGGCGCTGACTTTATCCAACAGTGTCGGCATTTGAGTGCCCACAAAATCCGAGTTTTGCCAAGTGCGCGAATCGCTGGAGGGCGCCAGGTTCGCTCCCTTGAGCTCGACCCAGGTGTTGGGCGCAATCACCAGGCTTTCACCCTCGGCATTCCCGACGAATGTTATCTCTGGATTGCCGACTGCCGAGGTAGGATACGCGATGTTCACGTTCGCTCCATTGGTCGACAATTCGCCCAACGACGACGCGTTTGCACTCGTAAGAGCGGTCGCGACCCCTTTCGGCGGCGTCAGCATCGTGTTGGTCAGGTTGACGTGAATAGTACCGGTCAGCGTGTAGGTATTCGCAAAGGTTTGGGCAACGGGAAAGGTCTGGTTGGTTTGCGTGGTGTAGCCGGCCGGAAGAGTCTGAAATCCAATTGAATTCTCCACAAGCGACGCGGGCGAGTTCAGGTTTTCGATGTTGAGAGACACCTGGCTCGGCTGCAGCAGGGTTGTTTCGGTGCAGGCCGACCCTGTGGCGGGACAGTTCACAGGCGGCATGATTTTCAGGCTGAAGAGCACGAGCGGTGGATCTTCGACGAAGATGTTCCGGTACACGGGCGGGCTGACCTGGCCGAACGAGGTTGGGGGCGACATGAGCGACGCGAAAACCGCGTTATTCTGCCCGTTCAAGGCACCGGAACTGGTCGGCGGAAGTGCGTTCCAGTCGTTCGCAGTCGGGCTCTGCCAATCCGTCTTGACTACATAAATACCATCGAGAAGGCCGTTGTCTCCCGGCGAGTTATTCAGCCAGCCAAGGTTCACCACGCCGCCATTGTAGTTCTGCCAGACCGTGGCGTTGATCACCGTCACGGGGGAGCCCCAGATCATCAGCGAATCGTCGCCGCTGCGGATGAAGACGTTGGTCGCAGTCGTCGAGTCCTTGAACCTCAAGGCATCGTTGTTGCTATTCCAACTGATGGTCTTCATATTGTTCAGGGTGGTGTTGAAAAGGGGGTCAGTGGCCTGATGATTGTGGTCGGAGATAATGATCCCGTCGACCACAAGATTCAGGTTCCCGGTCGCGGGAGACCAGCTCAGAGACGCGGTTCCGTTGTCGTCGTCGCAATCGCGGCGCAGGTAGTCGAACAAACTCCCATCCAGCACGCCCGGACCGTAAATCATCGTCGTTGCCGGGCCGGAGAAGCTAAACTTTCCCTGCACCCACGCGCCTGGTCCGAGAAAGATTTTCACGATATTGGGGGGGACCAGGTAGACCGCCTTTCCGGTGTTCTCTAGCTCCACCTGACCCTCGAAGTCCAAGGTGTCGATGGGAGGAGAGTTGACCGGGGAAGAAGGGCTGATGAGGTCGTTCCAGCTTTTTACGACCTTCACATTGTTGCCGGTCGGGGCTGTGTAAGGAGGGTTGAGGAAGAAGGCCAGACCTTCCACGCCGCCGCCGTCCGCGCCGCGATTCCACCACAGGACAAACTGCTCTCCCGCGAAGTTACTCGCCGTGGATGTGGAAATTGACACGCTCCCGTCGCTGTTCGTCGTGACGCCAATTTGCTTGACGCTAGGCCGTACGGACACCTGGTCGCTCGCTTGAAAGGGCGTACCGAACAGCTTGGTGACGCGGAGTTGCACCGAGGCATTCGGGAGCGCCGGAATGCTGGTAAACGACATCGACGTCGTGCCCGCGGTATAGCCCGAAACATTGGCATAGGGCGACCCGGTAGTCTGTCCGTAGTAGCTGATGTAGACCATGGCCGTGGTCGAGGCTCCGCCGTTTATCGAATATTGAACGGCGTAGCGATCCGACGCCAGAGGGTAGGTTTTCAGCCCGCCGGTGACCTGGCCATCGTTTTGCGGACACTGCGCCGATGCAAGTCCGACGAGGGCGGTCAGCAGCGGCACAAACAAGAATCCTGACTCTCTCCAATCGCCAAGAAGCATCTGTTACCTCCGCTCGTCGAGCCTCTCATCAGGCTGCATGGTAAAGTACTTGCCCCGCCGCTGCAACCCGCACATTCGGGTAGTACGAGACGTGAATAGTGTGAGATAGACACTAGATTGTGGAAACACTGGATCGGTATTAGCCTACGAGTGATCCGCCGCTCCATTCTTGCCGAAGGGTTCGTGAGTGCCACCACTTGCAAATTGCAGCAACACACGATTTCATATGGCTGGCTTGTCGGCATACAGTTGACGTGGTGAAGCTCCGTCCGGATGACGCGCTACTCGTACATTGATCCAGCCCCGAGCGCAGCCTGCACGCTCCGGCCCTGACGGATTCATCCCGTGAAACGCCGTCCACGGAAACCACTTGGACCTATAGTCGCCGACTCGGACTTCTGCCACTTAAGGCCCCCGGAAACGGCCTTTGGGGGAGATCACGATGCCGGACTCGCCGGGTTCGTGCTTTCGGCGGAATAGCCTGCGGCAGCAAGGAATGGGGACGCCCCCTTTCTGGCGGACGGTACATTGAAAGGCGATGACGGCTGAGCGAATGATTGTCGTGGATCCCGAGGTTATGAACGGAACAGCCTGCTTTCGGGGTACGCGAGTTCCGTTCAAGAACTTGATGGACTACCTTGAGGGCGGGCACTCCCATCGAGAATTCCTCGATCAGTTCCCGACGATCACCCGCGAGATGGCCGTCCAGGCCCTCGAAGAGGCGAAAGAATCGCTGCTTGACAGAATCGCATGAAGATTCTGCTGGATGAATGCCTACCAGTGGATTTCCGGCATAGTTTTGCGGGCCACGAGGCTCACAGTGTGGAATGGGCAGGTCTCAAAGGCAAGAAGAACGGTGAATTGCTTGCAGGCTGCCGAAGGTGGCGGTTATCAGGCGCTGCTGACAGTCGACCAGGGAATCCCTCATCAGCAGACGAGGGTGGGCCGAAAACTCTCGATCATTCTAATCCGATCTCGAACCAACCAGATGGAAGATCTATTGCCGCTGGCCCCCACGATTATCAAGGTATTGGAGTTCATTCAGCCGGGCCAGAGTGTCCTAATTCCGTGCTCGGGCTGAGCCTCGCACCACTTGGACGGAACACGCGCGACTCGCTGATATGGCGTCGGGGCTTTGAGGGGATTGTCGCCGACTCGTAGAAAGGCCGCCTCGGGCTGGCAGCGTCCGCGGTATTCTGCGAGTTGGCGCGTGACGCGTTGGGAGCCCAAATACTCCACTACCCAGGAAGGCGAACCGGGCCATTCCACTCCGCTGCCGAGGGTCGCTCCGATACCCAGTCTGCGATTCCGACAGCCCCCGCGAACGGCAGGTTGATAGAATGTTCGGAACGGCCGGGACGAATTGGCACAAGCACGTCGCGATAGGAAGCTACATACTGATTGTGCTCACTATCGTTCTGATAGTCCTTGGCATTTTGACGTTTACGCATCCTCCCGACCCCGCCCATCCTATGTCGTTGGATTTGCTGTCGAAGTCCCTGACGATTTCTCCATGGATGGCGCTCACCGTAGGGTTGGGACTGGTGGCCATTACAACGTTCATCGTGCGTCGCCGCATCTACGGTTCACTTCCAATCGCGTCCCTCGTCACGGAGAACGACCAGCTTAAGAAACAGATCGCCGATTTGTATTCTCAAAACGCGGCGCTACGCTCGCGTGCCGAGTCGGCCAGAAAGGAGCCAGTCAAGCGGTCGGCTATGTTCTATGGCGGCGGTTCGCCAGCAGCAAAATTGCCGAGCTTCGATAATCAAGACCCGATACTCGAATTCAGATGGCACGAAGGGCTCGCAATCGAGATCGATTCCAGGTCCAATAGCGGGCCATTGTTCATTTCCGCAATAAACAATACCCCTGATTACATGCATGCCTTCATGGTCGAGATAGTCCGCGTGAACAAAGGTGGCGACGTTATCTCCACCCTGGATCTTCAGGGCCAGTTTACCGATCTTGTTCCGCCACGTGGCGCGCGCCGGTGGCGGCTGCGGCACTATTTATGGACTCTAAACGCGCCGCGTCTAGTCAATTCTCCGAAGGTCTTTCGACGTGATCGATGACGAGCACCTCAATTGGTCCTTTGCTCGCTTCCAGTTTGAGCCCCAGTTGCTCCTGGATCGCTGCGAAAATTGAGGGGCCGGTAGGATCTATCGGACGGTCGTCGTACTTGTAGTCCGCCTCGACTTCGGTAGGGGTCCATTCCAGTCTGATATCAAAGCCGCCGATGACGCCGGTGTTGTCGGTTACCCGCTGGCCTAGACTCCCGCCCAGGAAGCCCGCGAGCGTGCCCATAGTGACGCCTTTGCCATCGATCAAGCCTCTGCCCGGCCGGATGAATCCTCGGACCCCGGCAGCCGTGGCTTGAAGCTTCGGGCCGTTCTTAGCAACAGTCAAGGAGTAGATTGGCATCTGTCGCGTTTCGCGGTGGAACTTCAGTTGGAAGCGGTCCGCGAGCAAAGGCCGGAGCATCTCAAGCTTTTCCTGGAAAGTAGGGTTACCTTCCGCCTTAGCCTCGATATCATAGCCATCCGTCGTCAGCCACCCCGGTCCGCCGACAATCTCCCATGGCTTGACGTTGTACGCGGATTGGATGAGCATACTTACAGACAAATTGCGAGAGGAAAACCCGCCCGCGATGGGCATCATATTGCCGCCGCGGTCATTCGATCTGTTGGGCTTAATCGAGACGACCTCAAATTGCGGCGTTGCTTGCCCAAAACAAAGACCCGCCACGAGAATTGCCGACGTTAAACTTCTCATACCGTACCTGGTTGCAGTATAGACGCAATCGGAGTCCAATTCGTTGACGCGATCTCACGAATACCCCCTGTGAATAATGGAATCGGTGCTGATCTCCCACGAGTAACGGCGCAGCGTTTACCAACCACAAGGACGGATAGTCTCGATTTCGATGACGAGCCGCGCCACGCTCCCAAGATACGGCGTTGGGGGAGATCACGATGCCGGACTCGCCGGGTTCATGCTTTCCCCAAGGGGACTTCCGGACCGCGTCTGCTGGTCAAACGTACATCGACATTCAGTCAGTCAGCGCGAGGAACTCTGTAATTCAATCCCTGCTGTGGCGCCTCCTGTTACATCAAGCGTAACCCCTGTAATGCTCCTCGCTAAGTCTGAAGCGAGAAACACAGAAGCATTCGAGATGTCATCCATCAACGGCAGCCTTTTCAGCATGGTGTCATCCTCCATACCGCGCAGGACCGTTTCCATCCCTTGGGGATTGCGGTCTCGCGCCTGCTCAACACTTGCGAATCGGGTGAACCGGCGGAACGTATATTCACAACGCGCACGCTATATGGCCCCAACTCCGAGGCTAGATTCCGGGAAAAGCACTCGATTCGCAATCGTACCTTACTTGGGATCATCGCCGAATCCGGCCCTGAGTCACCTACGCACCTGGCCAACTAACCGGGCGAAACAATCTCTCCCGGACGCTGAAGACCATGGAGAGGTACGGCTTCGTTCAACTCAGCCATGGAGCGAGGGGCTCGATCATCCCGAAGGTTCCGTACCAGAAGATCTCGTTGACGCTTGCAGTTGTCAAAATCGGGGCTGCCAGGGACCGAATCTGCATGACCAGCGTGCGGCGCGCAGGAAGGCTTGCAGGCGCACATCGAAGAAACCGTGATCCACATCGCGACGAAGCAACCCGGAGCGGCCGCCGGTATTCCCATCCGCCAGTGGCCGGTGGATCCACGGACACCTGAGGTACCGGGGAAGGCAAAATATCCCCGGTCTAACTAGCCGTTATACGAAATCTGCATCCCGGATTTCAGATCGAATATCCGTTGGGGAAAATGATCGCGAAAGTCGGTTGGTCGCCAACGATCCGCGTATCTCCAAAAGGCGATCGAATCGCTCTGCTCCGCGTGAACAAAGGTGGCGACGTTATCTCCACCCTGGATCTTCAGGGCCAGTTTACCGATCTTGTTCCGCCACGTGGCGCGCGCCGGTGGCGGCTGCGGCTATTGATGGAGTCTTACTGTATGGCGACCGTGGCATCAGCCCGGGAAGACGCCCCGCCAATGGTAACGACTAGTGGGACCGCACTGCCAGTGGGAGCATTGGCCGGGATCAGAACGTTGATTTGAACTTCACCGGAATATATCAGGCCGTCAAAAACCACATTGGCGGCAGGTAACTGAACGCCTCCGAGACTCACGCTCACCGGGAGCACAGGAGTTGGAAATGGTGGGCCCGTGGGTTGGATGCCGTCCGGCGGCGGGGCATTGACATATCCTTGCCCGGTTAGCCAGAACGCAACGTAAGTGTTCCGGGCCGCAGGGTTCGAACTGGAATTGAACGTTTGATCCTGGTTGACCATCCATGCCTGACCCGGTCCGTAAGCCTGGGTGAAGATTCCAGGCGAGGCGTTCACTATAGGGACGGTTACGATGCTGCTCATCACGCCGTTCACCTCGACCTGAACAGTGGTTTGCGTACCCCCTGCGCCGAAAGGCACCAATGCGTTTATCTGCCCGTCCTGGGCGTAGGTCAGATAAGCTGCCGTTCCCCCGATTGAGACGCTGGCTCCCCCCAGTTGTGTGGTCATGTTGGAAATGGCCCCGGTTGCCGGGCCGAGGCCGGCGCCTTTTATGGAAATGAACTCGTTGGGGGCAATCCCGCCCGTCTGGAGCGTAGCGGCATTGAACACGCTAGCGGCCGTGAATGCCGGGCCGCCGGGTGTGATCTTAGCGACAAAGCCGTGGGAGCAGCAGGGGTTGTTGCTGGCGGTGGTCTGGAATGCGCCGGGAGTCGTGATCAGGTGCGGGCCGAGGTTATTGCCGGCGAGATAGATGTCGCCGGCGGCGTCGACAGCCATCCCGGCTGGATTCGCGCTGTCGAGTCCGCCGGAACCGATGTAGGTGGAGAATAGCAGGTTCGCGCCCGTGGGGTCGATCTTGGCGACGAGCACCTGCATGTCTCCGCCGTTTCCTGCCGTCTGAACGGGATTGACCATTGGGAAACCCGGGTTGGGTTGCCCTATGATGTAGACGTTCCCGTTCCCATCCAACTGGATGGGGCCCGTAAAGAACAACGCGTCGCTCCCATCGGCTTTACTGTCTCCGACAAAGGTGGACCACAGGATCTGGGTAGCGGTAGGATTCAGCTTGGTCACGTGGGCCGCCGAGCAGGTCTGTCCATTCGGACCGCAGACTGTCGAATAAGCGCCGGCCGTCACGGGAAAATCCGGAGAATTGGTATATCCGACGATATAGGCATTGCTTGCACTATCAACCGTGATGCCGCTGATGTAGTCGCCTAAGGATGCAGTGTGCCCGCCAAGATAGGTGGCATATGCCAGGGACGCCCCACCGGCGGAAGTGACTGGATTGAACTTCGCGACGAAGCCGCGCCAAGCCTGCACATAGACTCCATATGTGGGGTCGAGAGGAACACCGTTAGGCTGAATGACGCCGGTGGTGGTCGGCAGCTTGCCGGCCATTGTCTCGCCCACCAGATAAAAGTAGCCGTTGGAATCCACCGCGACGCCGGCGCCCCACGTGGCGCCGCAGCCGTTGAGGCAGGTGAATCCATTCAAGTCGCCGAACATCGTGGAATAGAGCAAATGGGCGCCGGTGGGATCGAACGCCGCGACGAAGGCGTATTGCGGCGAGCGACCGCCTGTCGTGTTTCCACCGATTACCGCGCCGCTGGTAGTGGGAAAGCAGGATTGGTATGGGGTGCAATACTCGCTTTCGTCGCCGGCAACGTAAGCGCGGCCGGCGCCATCCACGGCAATGGCAGTTGCGTACGCATTCCCGTAGCCGCCCAGAAAAGTCGAGTAGACAAGGCCGGTTCCGGTGGAATTCAGCTTGGTCACAAATGCGGAAATGTTACTGGCGTAGACTGGCTGGTACGCTCCGGCGGTTGTCGGGAAACTGTCCGAGTTTGTCTCACCGGTCACGTAGGCGCTGCCACTGGAGTCCACCGCTATGGCGTAGCCTTCGTCATTGACGTCGCCGCCCAAATAGGTGGAATAAACCAGCGAACTGCCATCGGGACTGAATTTTGTTACAAAAGCCGAACGCCATACCCCGGGGCTGACGGAGCTGCCTGCCTGCCCCTTTGCCGGAGGCGCGCTTTGATAAGGGCTCTTCGTCGGGAAGTCGATCGAGTAGGTGTAGCCCGTCACATACACACTGCCCGCGCTGTCCACCGCGAGACCCTGCGAGGCGCCGACTTGAAGGTTACCGGGTCCGGTCGTCCACCCGATGTTATCGGTGCCGCTCCCAAGATAACTGGCATAGCTGAGCACCGGGTCGATGATCAGCGCCCTGGAGTGGTCGTAGCTGCCCAGCCGGAAGCGTACCTGATTCCCGGCCACGGCGAACCACCCTTCGACGTGGGTTCGCTTGTCTCCGTCCCTCTGGTACACCACCGGTTTCTTGAAGCTGGCCGGACCGTTGGTTGCACTCAGAGCCAAATTGCCCTCTGCGTCGATGCGGGCGCGGGCGCCGTCGATCTGCCAGACGATGCGGCTCGGGTCAGCGCCTGGAGCGACGACAAAGTCGTACTCCAGTTGGCGCTGGTTGCCATAGAAGACCAGATCCACGCCGGGATAGATCTGCTGATATTCCACCTCGCCATAGGTCGGGATGCCCGAGCGCCATTTCTTCGGGTCGTTGCCGATGAAGTAGCTCACTACGCCGGGCTGCGGGGCCAGTCCTACGGAGTTGGACTTGGGACTTGCCCCCATCAGGCTCATGCGCAGGGTGTAGACGGAGGTGGCCGATGCCGGCTCTTGCCGCTCCAGGTTCAGGACGACCTTGCCCGGAGTGAGGAAGAGGGCGTAGCCGGAACCGCGCGAGAGAAACTGCACCGTGGAGGCCATCTGCCCCTGGTTCGGCTCGAAACTCAATGGCACGCTCATGAGCTTGGCATCGGGGCGGTTCGTGGACAGTGGGAGAGAGCGAGGGTTTTCCGCCGGAAGGACGGGCGCTCCGGCAGCGGCTTGCCTGGAAGCCTCTGGCGCCGCCTGCGGCTTGCCGTCTTGCGAGGCTGCCGAGGCGTGCGGCCAGCCAGGACCAAAGGAAATCGAAATTATCGCCAGCGCCGTTGCTGCCCGAAGCGCGCGCGGCAGGAATGCAACCGGAGACCGTTCGCTTGTCATATTCGTTATTCCTTTCTGCCCTTCCCGAACGACGCGGGAGTTCATTAGCAGGATTACCGTTTTGGCTTCCTGCCCACCATCAAGCATACCTCCTACAAATATAATCGGAGCTGTTTATCTCAGTATCACAACCGGGCCGGTTCTTGCTCCTTCGGGCGCCAAGGGGGTTTACACGTACTTATCGAAATGTTCCCGGAAGTACGTCAGAGTCCGCGTGAGACCCTCGTGGAGATTCGTGCGCGGACGCCATCCCAACGCGTCGCGGATGGAGTTGTAGTTGGCGTAGTAATCTCCGATATCGATCCGTTTGCGGTCCGGCGGGAAGGGGCTCTCCGTGTATCCGGCGGGTGCTCCGATCTCTACCAGAAGATCGCCCACTTGCTTCAGGCTTACCGGGTCGCCGCCAAGGTTGAAAATTCGGCCACTCGAACTTTCCGCGCCGGCGGCCAACAGGAAGGCTTCCACCGCATCGTCCACGAACGTGAAATCGCGCAGTTGATGGCCGTCCCAGACCTCAAAGGGCTTCCCCTCCAGCGCCAGGCGAATCCAGATGCCCAGAAACGTCTGGCGGGCATCCTTGATCCGCATGCGTGGTCCGTACGTGTTTCCCAAACGCAAGGCGCAGGCGGCAATTCCGTACACGTTGTGGTACAGAATGTGGAACCATTCGCCCGCCATCTTATTAACCCCGTTGACATCCACCGGACGAAGCAGGTGGTGCTCGTCCACCGGGAGATAATCCGGCTTGCCGTAAATCTGGCGCGTGCTGGCGAAGACAATGCGGATGGAGGGGTTATATTTGCGGCAGGCTTCCAGGATGGATAGTTGCGCCCGGCAATTGATTTCCAGGTCCGTGAAGGGATCGAGCATCGAATCCAAATGGCTGGTTTGGCCGGCCAGATTAAACAGGTAGTCCTGGCCCTGAACCAGGTAGCGGAAGCTGTGCTCGTCGCGGACGTCGGAGATGTTCACGCGGAGGGCATCTTCAAATCCGCGAATGTTGAACCGGTTTCCGCCGTACTCGGGGACCAGGCTGTCCACAAGCTGAACCACCGCTCCCAATCCGGCCAACCTGCAGGCCAGCGTCGACCCGATAAAGCCCAATCCTCCGGTGATCAGAATATGCTTGCCGCCAAATAAGGACTCGGGAATCATCTGCCGGCGTCCATCCACGCCTTGACGCGGCGCACCGAGGCCTCCAGCTGGTCGCGGATTTCGTAGACCCAGAAACGCTGGATGTCCCATCCCAGATCGGCGAGCCGGCGCGAGCGGATCTGGTCCCGGCGGCACAATTCGCCATCCCAATTGCGATGGTAATTCTCGCCATCCACCTCGATATCGAGCTTCCGTTCGCCATCGAATAACGCGAAATCGAGCGCGTAGGGCGCCTCTTCATACTGCGGAACGGGACGCACGCCCGCGGCATACAGAGCTGTGTAAAAGATCCGCTCCCAATCCGACACCAGCTCGGCGTGCGATACCGGCGGATATTCCGGACCCCCATCGCGGGCCACCGTCACAGCCGTCTCATACGCTCCCAGCTCCCGCGCATATTCCGCGAACCGGGCCAGGTAATCCACGCCCGAATCGAGCGCGGCTTGCCGGTCGCCCACCACCACCAGCTCCGAGCGGGCGCGGGTGATCGCCACGTTGAACAGATTCCCGTGACTCTTCAGGAAGCGCAGCGTACTCTCGCCCACTCCCGCCGACACCACCGGAGAAAAGAAGATCACATCGCGCTCATCGCCCTGGAACCCGTGGACCGTGTCGACCACGAATTGCATGGCCGCCAGGCGCTGCGAGAGATCGTGATCCTGGTGCACCAGCGTCCGGATCCGGTTGGCGTGCGCCCGGAACGGGGTCACCACGCCGATGGCGCCCTCGTAGCCCCGCTCCAACACCAGCTTCCGCACTTCCGCCACCACCGCTTCGGCTTCAGGGGTGTTGAGCGCTCCACCTCCGCTGGGCCGGACCACTTTGCCGCGCACATTGGCCCAGCGCACCGCCGGCCCCTCGGTCTGGGGACGGTTGAGGCGTCCGTGATCCGTCGCGATGCGCAGCCCTCCGCGGTAAAAATGACGGTTGGAGAATGAAATGATGTCGCGGTGCGAGCGGTGGTGGTCGCGCAGGTTGACGATGTCTTCGTGGCGGCACAAGCTGCGGGCCAGGTCGAACAGCGAATTCACCGAATAGGCCCAGGCGGCGCGCCCTTCGGCCAGTCCGTGCGCGGAGAGCAGCAGGCGGTCCTCCTGGGGAGCCACGGTGCTGACGTGCTTGAGTTGCAGCGGATCGCCGATAATCACCGCGCGCCGCGCCCGGAACAGCAGCGGCAGCGCGGAGGCGATATCGCACTGGCTGGCCTCATCGATCACCACGAGGTCGAAGAAGCCGGGTTCGAAGGGCAGGCGTCCGCGCGCCGAAAGCGAAGTCACCGCCCAGCACGGAAGAATCTTCGCCACCTTGGGAAACAGGCTGTAGTAGCGGCGGAACACGCGCGTGCCGCCGCCTTCATCGTACCGGTCGCCGCTGGCGATCATCTGCAGCAGGGATACGTACTCGCTGAGCAGCCTCCGCCGTTCCGGATTCCAGCGGCTGGGCCACAGCCGCAGCCAGCACTGCCACAATTCCAGGGAATTCCGCGCCGATTCATCCGCGATGCGGGTCAGCTCACGGGCCAGGAACTCGAGCGGTTTCGACGTACGGAGCTGGTCGAGAGCCTGTCCATATGCACGAACGCGCTCCGCCCAGTCCAGGCGATCGGCGAGCGCCATTCGAAACTCGTCCTCCGCTGGATTCGGAGGAAGCGCCAGCCCGAGCCGTTCCGCGTCCGGAGCGACCTCTGCCGCAGCTTCGGCGATCCGCTCGAACCGGCGGCCCTTTCCAGGGTCGCGAAGCAATCGGACCATCGCCGGCGCGGATTCGCGAGCGGTATCCGCCGCGGCGGCCAGCCTCTGAAATCGGCGGCGCATCGCCGGCACATCCGCCGAGAGGAGTTCGCCGAAGCGTCCCGCACCGAACAGAGTCCGCGCCCGCTCCGACGCCCGTTCCAGTTCATCCACGCCATTGCGCAGAGCCACCTCCGCGGCAATTTCATTTTGAACGGAGGTGAACCGTTCACGGTCCTCTTCGTGCGCCCGGCTCAGCCAGGCATAGCGGTTTGCGGCATCGGGGCTGACCGATTCCGCCAGGCCCGCCGCCAGATTCTGCGCGACCTTGAGGTGGTGTTCTTCCTTGCCCAGGCGCAGCAGCAGCGGGTGCGGCCCCAGACCGTTCACGCGCGATTCCACCACGTCGACGGCATGGTTGTTCTTGCTGGAAAACAGCACGCTGGCGCCTTGCCATGCCATGTTGGCCAGAAGCGAGGTCACCACTTGCGATTTCCCGGTGCCCGGCGGGCCGGTGACCACCGTCAACGGAGCGCTCAATCCCTGAACCACGGCCTGCCGTTGTTCGGTATTGTGAGGAACCACTTCCAGAATGGGCCGGTCTTCGGGCGGCGGCGTATCCGGAGTCTCGCCGCTCAGCCACAGCCCCAAGGCGGTATGGCGGATGGCGTCGCCGTCAAGCTGCATGAGCTTGCGGAGTTCGATTTCGAGACCGTAGGTGAACGGCGACCGGGTTCCGGCAAACAACACCGCGCGGTTATAGATACCCGGAGCGGCCAATTCGGCGAGGGGCGCACCGCTCGAAAGCTCGTACGGATTCAGGTTCTCCCGCCAGCCCCAATCGGGACGGCGCCGCTCCAGCCGCAGAATGATTTCGTCCCATTGCGGCATCTCGTCCTCGGTATCGGCGAGGCCCAGTTCCTCGGAAAGATGGATGGCTTCATCCATCACATTCCCGCTGTCCACCGAAGGCAGGCTCTTCAGGACTTCCAGATTGAAAAGCGGAATGCCGCTGGCCGGGCGAAGCGACGAGGCGCGTTCGTCGGGGCTGTCCTCGATGGGATAGAGAAGCACCGGCTCGATGCGCATTTCCTCTTCGTTACGCTGCTGCAGCCGCCGCAGACGAACGGGATAGCCGGCGTAAAGCGTAAGCTGGCCGCGTTCCCGCCGCACCTTCTGAACCATTTTCCGGATCGCGCGTTCAGCCGCCCAGGGCTCATCCGCATGGCCGGCGAAGGGCAGCCGGTCCAAGGCGACATAGCTAGCGGCGTCCGTGGCGGGAAGGCTGATGCCCGATCCGCTTTCGCGCGCCAGGCATTCCAGGTAGTATCGGCAGAGGCTTGCCAAAAAGGTGCGGGGCTGGTCCTCGGGGCAAGCCGCGCTTCCGTTGGAACTCCGCGGTCCGCGCACCTTCGGCCACCAGCGGTACGAATTGTCCTGAATGACCGCGCTTTCGAGAAGACCGTGCAGAGTGGTAATCGCCTGCGACCGCTCGATTCCCAACTTGCTGGCAATCTGTTGCGCCTTCAGCCCCGGCGATTGGGAGAGCAGTTGCTGAATTCTGTCGGCGTCGCTCATACGGAACCTACTAGTATCGCAGGGCCTCGTGGCGCACGCACTCATGCCGCGTCGCACGGGCGTGCGCGACATGAAAGTGGAAGCCCTCGCGCAATCCAAGGAAAAGCGGCGAAGTCTGAGCGTACCTGGTACTACAGACAATCCCGGCTGCATTCCAGCTGCCAAGCGAGGCCGCAGCCCCGCCCCTCGGACACAGAAACGCGCCGAATTCGTCCGCCAATTGCTGCGCCTGAAATCGAGTTACGGGCGTTTTCCACTCTTATGCCGCGCACCCGCGTCGCACGTGCCGAGTCGCAGATGCCGCGCCGTACAGGGGTGCGCGCGAGCAAGCACGGCGGTTTTCGGGCTACGATTTGGGGATGACCGGGCGAGCGCAAGAGTCGCTGACGCAGATCTTCGGACCGGGCGGGGAGATCGAATTCGTCTCCGCGCCGGGCCGCGTCAACCTGATCGGCGAGCATATCGATTATCACGGTCTTCCCGTGCTGCCAATCGCGATCGAACAAAGCGTGCGGATCGCGTTCCGCGCCCGCCAGGACGGTCTGGTTCGGGCGGCCAGCGAGGGTTTCGGCGTGCGCGAATTCGAGTGGCAGCCGGAACTGGCGCCGGCGGCGCCGGGCGACTGGGAGAACTACCTGCGTGCGGCGGCACAGGCCATCGCGCGGAAATGGGGCGCGGGGCGGGGAATCGACGCCGCCCTGGTTTCCGACCTGCCGCCGGCGGCCGGACTCTCCTCGTCGTCGGCGCTCGTCGTGGCATTTGCCCTGGCTCTTCTGAAAGCCAACGGACGCCGGGCGCGGTTCGAAGAGTTGATGGAGATTCTGCCCGAGGGCGAGCAGTTTGCCGGAACCCGCGGCGGTGGCATGGACCACGCGGCTTCGCTCGCCTCCAAGGCCGGCTGCGCGTCGCTGATCGAGTTCGACCCGCTGTCGGTGCGGGCCATTCCCGTGCCGCGGGGCTGGAGTTTCCTGGTGGCGCACAGCCTCACCACCGCCGAGAAATCCGGCGCGGCGCGCGAACCATACAACGCGCGGCGCGCAGCCGGGAGCGCGGCGTTGGCGCGTCTGGGATTCAAGTCCTATCGCGCTGTCCCGGACGGCCGCCGTGCGCGGGAACTGCCGACTCTTGAGGAACGGGACAGTTTTCTCCATGTCACCAGTGAAGCCTTGCGCGTCAAGCTGGCGGTGAATGCGATGGAACAGGGCGACGCGGCGGAGTTCGGCAAGCTGCTGCTGGAGTCGCACGCCAGCCTTGGCGACCGGCTCAAGGTGAGCAACGCCGCTTTGGATCGTCTGGTGGAGAGCGCGATGCTCTCAGGCGCATTGGGCGCGCGTCTGACCGGCGCCGGGTTCGGCGGCTGCGCCGTAGTCTTCACCCGCACCGCCGATCTGCCCGCCGTGCGGGACGGTCTGATTGCCCGATTCTACGCTGGACGCCCGGATTTCCACCCGGCGACGCACTTGATCGAGGTCCATCCCTCGGCGGGAGCCTTGTCCCACCATCTGGATTAGAATGTCAGGAGTACGTGCCGAAGAAGCCACGGGCGAGCCCTCAGAAAATTCCAGCACCCGCGCCCCAGCCACACTCCGCCGTCGTCTGGATCTATGTGGCGCTGTGGCTCGCGACCGTCGCCGTATATGCCCGTGTCGCGCAGTTTGCCTTCGTCAACTTCGACGATCCGGATTACGTCACCGCCAATCCGCACGTGCGCGCCGGCCTTACCGCCGCGGGCGTCAAATGGGCGTTCACTTCGGTAGAGGCGGCCAACTGGTTCCCTCTGACGTGGCTGTCCCACATGCTGGATTGCCAGCTCTTCGGCCTGCGCAGCGGCTGGCACCATCTCACCAACCTCTGGATCCATGCGCTGGCGGTGCTGTTGCTGTTCGCATTCCTCGAGCGCGCTACTGGGGCGCGGTGGCGTAGCGCGTTCGTGGCGTTCTTGTTCGCGCTGCATCCGGTGCACGTCGAATCGGTTGCCTGGATCGCGGAACGAAAGGACGTGCTGAGCGCCTTCTTCTGGTTTCTGACACTCTGGGGGTATGTCCGGTACACCGAACGGCCGGGCTGGCGCCGGTACGCGCTGGTGATGGTGGTGTTCGGTTTGGGTCTGATGGCCAAGCCAATGCTGGTGACGCTGCCCTTCGTGCTGTTGCTGCTGGACCTCTGGCCGCTCAGGCGGCGTCCCATGCTTCGGGAAAAGGCGCCTCTCTTCGCAATGTCTGCCGCGGCGGCCGTCGCCACGTATCTGGCGCAAAGCGGCTCCGGGGCGGTGCAGCCCTTCCCACTGGGACTGCGGATCGAAAACAGCCTGGTCTCTTACGTCGTGTATATCGCAAAGACGTTCTGGCCGGTTCGATTGGCCGTCTTCTATCCGTATCCCGAGGCCGTACCCCTCTGGCAAGCCGCCCTTTGCGGGCTGGCGATTGTGAGCGCCTCGTTGTTGGCGGTGCGCCGGTTTCGCGCGTATCCCTATCTAGCGGTCGGATGGTTCTGGTTTCTGGGTACGCTGGTTCCGGTGATCGGCCTGGTTCAAGCGGGCGCACAGGCGCGCGCGGATCGCTACATGTACATTCCCATGACGGGCCTGGCGATCCTGTTGGCGTGGGGCGCAGCCGATTTGGTCCGGCGAAAAACCGCTCTGGCGACTCTGGGCGCGGCGGCGTGCGCAGTCTGTGTACCGCTCACCTGGGCACAGACAGGCCACTGGGCAAACAGCCGGACCTTATTCGAACAGGCGCTTGAAGTTACTAATAGAAACTATCTGGCGCATCATAACCTGGGAGTTGCCTTGGCTGACATGCCGGGACGTTTGCCGGACGCCATAGCGGAATACCAGGCGGCTTTGCAAATCAAACCCGATTCGGCGCGGGTGCATACCGACCTGGGCAACGCGCTGGTGAAAATGCCGGGAGGTCTGCCCGGCGCGATCGCCCAATATCGGGCCGCCTTGCGGATTGAACCCGATTCCGCCATCCCGCACAACGACCTCGGCAACGCCCTGGCGGCGACGCCGGATGGCTTGCCGCAGGCGATTCAGGAATACCAAACGGCGCTGCGGTTGAAACCCGACTATCCGGAAGCCCACAACAACCTGGGCAGTGCGCTTGCGAATATGGGCCGGTGGCCGGAGGCGGCCGATGAGTACCAGGCGGCATTGCGGATTGCGCCCGATTACTCCGAAGCGCGCGTCAACCTGGTCCACGCGCTTGCGGAGGCGCGCATCGATCCGAACTCCGCGGAAGCGCATTACAACCAGGGAATAGCCCTGGCCAAAATAGAGAATCGATCGGCCGAAGCGATCGAGCAGTTTGAAGCCGCCCTTCGCATCAACCCCGAGTACGCGGATGCCCACAACAATCTGGGCGTGGTCCTAACCAGAGTCCCAGGCAGGGAACGGGAAGCCCTTGGACACTTTGAAGCAGCCGTGCGGATCCGTCCCGGTTACGGCGATGCGCAGTACAATCTGGGGGCCGCATTGGCGGAAATCCCAGGACGGATGCCGGAAGCGATCGTCCACCTGGAAGCGGCCCTGCGGATTAAACCCGATCCCGAGTTGCAGGCAGTAGTGGAGCGGATGAGAAACAGTAGAAGGTAGAAACGCCACACGGAACCGCGCACGCTCGTTCACGCGTACGGTTCCGTGCTTCGCACGCGGCTTCGAGGTCTTACTGTCAACTTACTTAGAACATCACCTTAAGTCCGAGTTGCAGCACGCGGCCGCCCCCAGTCCCGTTGACGCCGGTGCCGCTGCCGAGAGTTCCGGTAACATAGCCGAACGTCGAGCTGGTGAGCGACCCTTGCGGATTGCTGAACTGCGGCGTGTTGGTGAAGTTGAAGGTTTCCGCGCGAAGCTCCATGTTCACGCGCTCGCCGAACTTGAAAGTTTTGAACAGCGAGAGATTGATCGAGAACAATCCGGGACCGCTCAGGATATTGCGTCCGGAGGTCCCGAAAGCGACTCCCGTCGGTTGGGAAAAACTGGGGGTGCTGAACCAGAGGTTGCCGGTATTAATGCCGTGAGAGATGGTCACAGGCGCCACCTGGTTGGCGGTCTGGGTGGAGCCGGGCGTGTTAAGGCTGCTGCCGCTGGCGGTGATAAAGAACGGCGTCCCGGTCATCATGGTCAGGACCCCGGAAAGTTGCCAATTACCCAAAGCCCAGGCGGCGGGCCCGTTCGAAAGCCACTGGTGGCCCTTGCCAAACGGCAGAGAATACACGTAGCTCTGGGTGAAATTCAAGGTGCGGTCGAAGTCCGTGCGCGCATAGTTTCGCTGGGCGCCAACATAGAAGGTCAGAGCGCCGTCGTCATCGCTCTGATAGTCCATGCCCTTGCCCCAGGTGAAAGCGGTCGTCATAAAGAAGTCTTTGGAATGGCGGTCGAGTTTCACCTGCAGCGCGTTGTAGTGCGAAGAGAAACCGGCCCAGAAGAGCGTCACGCCGGCGGTCTTTCCGTAGAGAATGTCGAGCGGCATACTGGCGGTTCCACCGCCGACGACGGAAGTGGGAGCGTTCATGTTGTATTGCGCTTCCGTATCCACGCCATGGACGCCCACGTACGCCACATCCAAGGTGAAGTGGTCGGGCAAGGCTTGCTGCACGGCGATGTTCCAGGTTTCCACGTAGGGGTTCTTGAAGTTGAGATTGATGTCGAACATGCTCTGGCTCAACAGCGTACTTCCCGTGGCCGGGATAATCCCGTTCGAGGGGATGGTGACGGGCACGGGCAACGGAAACCCGTTCTGGAAGGTAGCCGGCTGGCCGTTGGACAGAAGGGTGGTGGCGTATCCGTCTCCCACATTGGTGTAAAAGTTATTGGACCGGACCGGATAGTTATAGGCATAGGTGTTATCCCCGAACGGCGTGTAACTAGTGCCGAATCCGGCGCGGATGACGGTCTTCTCGGTAAGGCGATAGGCCAGCCCGACCCGCGGCGCAAAGTAGTTGTAGCGCGTCTTCATGCCCATGTTCAGGGGGTTGCTGCCAACTCCGGCCAGAACCAGATTGTTGGTGGTGGGGTCGTAATTGGAGAAGCCGCCAGGAAACTGCGGCGTGGCGGGCGGATACAACTCCCAGCGCAGGCCGAGATCGACGGTCAGCTTGGGTGTCACTTGCCACTTATCGCCAACAAAGGCGAAGAACTCCCACTGACGGTAGGCCGGAAAAAAGGTGTTGAGGTCGCGGCCGAGCTGATATGGCGTGTCGAGCAGGAAGCTGGCCATATCGTTGGCAATCCCCAGCTTGGAGGAGGTGCAACTGTTGGCCAGGCCGGTGGAAGGGTTCACGGTGATGGCCGTACAGAGCGCGGTCTGTTCGTTGCCAAAGTAGATGATACCGCGCGGGCTATAGGTCTGGTCCTGTAATAAGTCGTCGCGGATGCGCTTGAGGTCGGCGCCCCACTTGATGGTGTGGTTGCCGATGGTCTTGGTCCAGGTGTTGACCAGGTCCACATTGGCTTCGGCGCGGACCCAGGGCAAACTCGCGGAGTAACCGACCGTGGGTTGGGAAAAGCCGTCGTTCAGATTAATACCCACGATGCCACTGGTGAACTGATTGATGTTGACACCGGGGATGCCGAGGGCGGTGGACTGGTTTTGGCCGTAGTCGGAGGGCTGCGCGTCATTGTGATAGTGTGAGATCGCAAGGCGGGCCTCTACCACCAGGGTGGGCGATAGGACACGGTCATAATTGACGTTCGAGCTGTAGGTCTTCTGCTCGCCGGTGCCCATGAAGGCGCCGCCAGGACCGTCGCCGCCGGCCAGCCCGAACAGAGGAGCCTGGAAGATCACGGGTTTGGAGAAGCTGAATCGGCCGCTCAAACGGTCTTTATCGCTGATGTTGTAATCGAACTTCACATCGAACGAATCGGTGGTTTTCTGGTACGGGAGCAGCGCAAAATAGTTGTTAGTGGGACTGGCAAGGGTGAAGGCCTCGTTGGTAGACGGGAGCAAGCCCAAAATCGCGCTCGAAACCGGATTGATACGGCTGGTGGGGATCGTGTTGTTGGGGAATGGAGTACGCCCGGTACCGTCGAGGGGGTTTCCGGTGGCGGGGTCGTAGATGGTGGTCGCGCCGCCGCTCAGATCGCCGGTGCGCCAGGGATTGGGCGGAATGGTCACCAGGTTAGTATTGCCTTCGTGATCCATCACACGCAGATAGTCGCCGAAGAAAAACAGCTTATTCCTCTTAATGGGACCGCCGATATTGCCGCCGACGTAATTGTAGGCCAGGTGTCCGACCGACGGATTGAAGAACGACCGCGCGTTGAAATCGCTGTTCTGCAGAAACTCGTAAGCGCCTCCATGGAACGCATTCGTGCCCGATTTCATGATCACGTTCACGATGCCACCCGAAGCGCGGCCCAACTCGGGATCATGGTTGGTCAACGAGACGTCCACGGTTTGGATGGCTTCTATGGGAGGGATGTAAATCTGTAATAGTCCGGTGCGCTCATTGTCGTCGGTGCCCTCGATCATGAAGTTATTACCTTCACGCATCTGGCCGTTCACCTCGGTTTGCAGCGAGCTCGATGCATTGAAGAATTGCGAGTGCTGCTCCTGGACCGGCGCAACGCCCGGTATGAGGTTCAACAGGCTTTGGAAGTTGCGATTCGAACTGATCAGGGGGACGTCGGCGAGCTGTTGTGTCTCGAATTTCTGGCCGGTGGCCGCGGTATCGGTCTGCAGTAACGCCGGGGCGGCGGATACCTCGATGGATTCCGTTACGCTGCCGGGCTGCAACTGAGCGTCGGTGCGGGTGGTGGTGTCCACCTGCACCGCGACGTTCCGCTGGGTCTCTTTCTTGAATCCGGCAGCTTCCACCACGACGGAATAAGTTCCGGGCGGAAGGTCGGGAAATGTATAGTTGCCGCTGCTGTTGGTTTGGCCCGAGTGGCTGACACCGGTGTTCGCTTCGGTAATGGTGACTTTGGCATTGGCAACCACGGCGCCGCTGGCGTCCGTGACGGTTCCCAGTAGGGTTGCATTGACGGCTTGCGAATAGGCTATGCCCGCGAGCAACACCAGAGTTGCGGCAAGGGCGCACATCCGACGTAGATGTAGCATCCAGTTACCCCTTATTGGTATCGACAATACACGTCTCGAAGTTGGGTGTCAAGACATTTTTGAAATGGTAGGATAACGTTATCACACGAGCGAACCATGCCTCTTCCAAGAGCCGTCACCTGCTTCCTTTTGGCCGCTGCCGTATTGCCGGCGCAGCGTCCCGAACCGTATGCCGCCATCCTCGCCCGGCTGGAGGCCATGACCACGCTGCCTTTGGCGGAGTGGCGGTCGCACGCCGATATGCCCCACGGCGAAGATCCGTCGCTGGACGATTCCACATGGACGCCCGTAACTGTCTCCGGGCGAGGCGGACGGGGAGGAGCCGCGGGCGAAGCCTGGTATCGCGCCACCTTGGAGATCCCGCAAACCGCGGGTGGCCGCGATCTCCACGGCGTGCGCATCAAGCTGCTGGTGCGCTTCTCCAACGATGGCCGCGTCTTCTTGAATGGCGGCCTGGTGGCGCAGGGCGACGGCCGCACGCTCGACCCCATTCCGATCGCAGAAAAAGCCCTGCCGGGCCAGAAGTTTGCGATTGCCGTTAAGGTTCCGTACCACGCGGAGAGCGGCCGTTTTCAGGGTGCGCAGTTACTCATCGAATACCCGGGCCAGCCCGATCCCGGCGTGATGCGAAACGAGATACTGTCCGCGGAAAACGCGATCGGCGGGTTCCCCAACGGGCAGGCGGAGCACCGGCAACAACTCGAGAACGCGGTCAAGGCCATCGATTTCGCCGCCCTCGATCGCGGCGATCAGCGGACCTTCACCCGATCGCTGGAAACCGCCAGCCGCGCCCTTCAGCCGGTGAACGACTGGATGAAGCAGTATGCCGTTCGAGTGGTGGGCAATTCGCACATCGACATGGCTTGGCTGTGGCCCTGGACGGAAACCGTGGAAGTAGTGAAGGATACATTCACTACCGCGCTTCAGCTCATGAAAGAGTATCCCGATTTCACCTATGCGCAATCGAGCGTGCAGGATTTCGCATGGCTTCAGGAAAAGTATCCCGCGATGTTTCGCGAGATTCAGCAGCGCGTGAAAGAAGGCCGCTGGGAGTTAGTGGGTGGTATGTGGGTGGAACCAGACCTGAATATGCCCGATGGCGAAGGGCTGGTCCGCCAGTTACTCGTAGGCAAACGTTGGTTCCAGCGGTATTTCGATAAGGACGTCACTATCGGATGGAATCCCGATTCGTTCGGCTATAGTTGGCAACTCCCGCAAATCTATAACAAATCGGGAATCGATACGTTTGTGACACAGAAGATGTCGTGGAATGCACAGGAATCCTCGTGGCGCCAGACCTTCACGTTTCCGTATAAGCTCTTCTGGTGGCAATCGCCCGATGGCAGCCGCGTTCTGACCTACTTTCCGCACGGATACGGCGGCGGAATCAGCGCGGCCAGCCTGTCGCAGGATGTCGCCGACTACGTCCCCAGCACGGGTTTTCCCGAAATCATGCATCTCTACGGAGTGGGCGATCATGGCGGCGGTCCCACACGCCAGATGCTTGATGATGCGGTGCGCCTGAAAGAACCCTCCGTGGTGTTCCCGAAACTTCAGTTCAGCACGGCCCGCGCCTTTTTCGACGACGCGGAAAAGGCCATCGCCGCCGGCAGCCTGAAACCGCCAGTATGGGACAACGAACTCTACCTGGCCTATCATCGCGGCTGCTACACCACGCAATCGGAAACCAAGAAGCTGATCCGCCAGAACGAGGAATTGCTGCAAAATGCCGAGAAGTTCGCGGCGCTATCGTATCTGACGGCGAATCGTCCATACTCCAACACCGACTTCGAAGATATCTGGAAGCGCGTGCTCTTCGATCATTTCCACGACATCATGCCCGGCTCCGGCATCGGCGTCAATTATGAGGATGCCGATCGCAATCTCACCGACGCCTCGCTGCGGAGCCAGAAGATCCTCAATGGCGCTCTGGATTCTCTCAATGGCCTCATAGACACGCGCGGCGAGGGCATCCCCGTGGTGGTGTACAACTCGCTCTCCTGGGATCGAACCGGTTCGGTGAAGATCGAAACGGCCGCGCCCACCGCGGGCGCCCATTGGGAAGCTCGCGATTCCGCCGGACAGCCGCTCGTCTCTCAAGTGGTGGCGAACGATCCGGCCGCCCGCAGGGTCACGCTCGATGTCCTGGTGAAGGCCGTGCCGTCGCTAGGGTACGAAGTAATCCACCTTGCGACGGTAACCGATCCCCGGCCCGCGGCCTCGGCCCTGAAGATCGACGGCACTGCCATCGAGAACGAGTTTTTCCGGATCACCATCGATCCGCGAACAGCGTGCGTCACCAGCCTGGTCAACAAAGCCGATGGCCGGGAAGCGGTGGCGCCGGGAGGTTGCGGCAACCTGCTGCAGGCCTTTAAGGATGTGCCGCGCACCCAGGACGCCTGGGAAATCCGCTTCGACGAAGATGTTTGGGATCTGAAACAGCCCACCTCCGTCACCGCGATCGAGCGCGGTCCCGAACGCGCGGTGGTTCGCATCCGGCATACCTTCCGCGAATCCACCATTCAGCAAGACATCACCGTCTATTCCGGCGTGGCCCGGATCGACGTCGACACCCAGGTGGATTGGCGCGAGCGGCACATCCTGCTGAAGGCCGGGTTCCCGGTGAACGTGCACAGCGATAAGGCAACCTTCGAAATTCCCTACGGCACGATCGACCGGCCCACTACGCGCAATACCCCCGAGGAGCAGGGAATGTTCGAGGTCCCCGCATTGCGCTGGGGCGACCTTTCCGATGCTGCGCAAGGCTTCAGCCTGCTGAACGCCAGCAAGTATGGGTACGATGCCAAGGACAACGTAATTCGCCTTTCGCTGCTGCGCTCTCCGCAGATGCCCGCTCCCGACAACCGCATCGCCGACCAGGGCTTCCACGAATTCACTTACTCTCTCTACGCGCACTCGGGCGGTTGGAAAGCCGGCAATACCATGCGCCAGGGTTATGAGCTGAATTATCCCCTCATCGCTTCCATCGCGCAGCCTCACGCCGGAGGGTTGCCGCCGCAGCAGGGCTTCGCGCGGATCAGCCCCGGCAACGTGGTCCTGACGGTCCTGAAGAAGGCGGAAGACGACGACGGGCTGATTTTCCGGTTCTACGAATTCGAGGGCAAGCCGGCCGAGGTGCGCCTGCAACTGCCCCGCCGGGCCGTGAGCGCGGTGGAAACCAACCTGATGGAAAAGCCCGGCCGCTCCGTGGCGATTGCGCCGTCCGGCCGCGAATTGGCGATCCCCACCGGGCCATACGAGATCAAAACGGTGGAGGTCACGTTTGCCGCCAACCAGTAAGGCCGTCAAGCCCGCGCCGCGCCACGCCACGCTGCTCGATATCGCCTCGCTGGCGGGCGTCGCCACCATGACGGTCTCGCGCGTCATCAACGAGAGCGGCTACGTGAGCGCCCCGATGCGTAAGCGCGTCCAGCGCGCCATCGACAAACTGGAATATCACCCCAACGTGCTGGCGCGCAGCCTCAAGAGCCAGCGGACGCACGTCATCGGCATCCTGTTGTCCGATATCCGCAACCCGTTTTCGGCGGAACTGGCGGGCAGTATCCAACAGGTTTTGCTGGAGAGCGGTTACTCGGCATTCATCTCGACCACGGACCAGAGCATCGCGCGCGAGTTAGCCGCCCTGAGCGCGTTCGTGGACCACCGCGTGGCCGGCATTGTAGTGGCCACCGTCGCCACACCGTCCGGAAACCAGGCCCTGGAACGATACATCCGGCGCGGGATGCCCATTGTGGTGGTGGGCCGCGAGCCCAGCCGCCTCAAGCTCGACCGGGTAACGGCCGACACCTGGAAGGGCGCTTACGATGCCGTGGAGCATCTGATTTCTCTCGGCCACGAACGCATCGGCTACATTGGCGCATCGCCCGGAAACGCCGGCAGGCTGAAGCGCTTCCAGGGTTTCGTGGACGCCATGGGCGAGCACGGTCTTGAGGTTCCCGAAGAACTGATTGCCGGTCCGGAGAACGATTCCGGCCCCGGTTATTCCACGCAGGCCGATGGCTATGCCGCCACGAAGAAGCTGCTGGCGCTGCCGAATCCTCCTTCGGCGGTTTTCGCGCGCAACGATTTCACCGCCATGGGCGCAATCTCCGCCGCCCGCAAACGGCGCTTGTCGATTCCCGGCGATCTCGCCATTGTGGGCTTCGACAACGTCCCGCTGGCCGCGTTCACCACGCCGCCGCTCACCACGGTCGAACAACCTACCGCCGAACAGGGCCGGCAAGCCGCCCGGATCTTGCTTGATCGAGTGGGTCAGGCAGCCGGCGCGCGCAAGCGCACCATATCGTTCGATTGCCGGCTGATCGTACGAGAATCCACAGTCAAATCCGCCGGGTCGCCGGCGAGGAATGGGTGACGGCGGGAGTGCCCGGCCTGCGCTGGTGGATCGCGGGACTGATCTTTCTCGCCACGGTTATCAACTTCGTCAACCGCCTCACCATCTCGGTGCTGGCGCCGGTGATCACCACCGAACTCAAGCTGTCGGCCAGCCAGTTCGCCGGCGTCGCCAATGCATTTCTGATCGCGTACACCATCAGCCAGGGCCTTTCGGGCAAGCTCTACGACCGCATCGGAACCAAGCGCGGCTTCACCGTATCCATCGTGGTCTGGTCGCTGGCGTCCATGGCGCACGCCTTCTCCCGCGGGCTGTTCAGCCTGGATTGCTCCCGCTTTGTGCTGGGGTTGGGCGAGGCGGGAAACTGGCCCGGCGCAGCCAAAGTGATCGCGCAATGGTTTCCGGTGCGCCAACGCGCACTGGGCATGGGCATCTTCAATAGCGGGACGTCCCTCGGTTCGGTGGTGGCCACTCCGCTGATCGTGTGGATGCAATGGCGATTCGGCTGGCACGCTACGTTTCTTGTGCTGGGCGGCGCGGGCTTCGTCTGGCTGGCCCTGTGGCTGCGCTTTTATGAAGCGCCGGAGCGGCACCCCAACATCACACCCGAAGAACTTGCGCTCATTCGCGAAGGCCGGCCGGCGCGCGCGGAAAGGCCGGCGCCGCTCGGGACGCTGCTGCGCCGCCCGGAAGCCTGGGCCATCGCCATCTCGCGCTTCTTCGCGGATCCGGTCTGGTGGCTGTACATCACGTGGCTGCCGCTGTACCTCTATAAGACTCACGGCTTCAGCTTGCAACAGATCGGGATGTTCGCCTGGCTGCCGTTTGTCGCGGCGGATGCCGGCAGCCTGGGCGGCGGCTGGCTCTCAGGCGCTCTCATCGCGCGAGGATGGAGCGTGAACGCCGCGCGCAAGACCGTAATCGCGGGCGGCGCCCTGTGCATGTCGGCGGGTATGCTGGCCGCTCGCGCCCAAAGCGCCGGCGCTGCGCTGGCCTTCATCTCCGTGGTACTGTTTGGATTCCAAAGCTGGATCAATAACGTGCAAACCATGCCCAGCGATTATTTCCCCGAAGAGGCGGTGGGCGCCGTCACCGGGATGGGCGGAGTGGGCGCGGGCATCGGAGCGATGCTGTTCATTCAGGCCACCGGGTTCGTGGTGGATCGCTGGCATTCCTATACTGCGATCCTGTGGGTGGCGGGTTTGTTGCCGCTGGCGGCCACGGCGGCGCTATTCACGTTGGGCGGCGCCATCCGGAGACTGCCGCTGGAAACTGGGAGATGACATGCAAAACTACATGGATTTGACGGGAAAAGCTGCGCTGGTGACTGGCGCGTCGTCGGGAATCGGCGCCGCCACCGCCCGCCTGCTCGCCGATCTCGGGGCGAAAGTGGCGCTCGGATATTTCCGGAACGAAGCCGGGGTTGTACGCGTGCGCGAGGAGATCGCGTCGGCGGGCGGAGTGGCCGTGGCCATCCGCGCCGATGTGCGGAATTCCGGGGAGGCTCGCTCGCTGGCGGAGCGCGCAGTCGGCGCAGTCGGCCCTATCGATATCCTGATCAACAATGCGGGCTCACTGATCCGGCGCATTCCGGTGCGCGACGTAACCGAAGAGAACTGGGACGAAGTGATGGATCTCAATCTCAAGAGCGCGGTGATCTGCTCACAAGCAGTCGCGCCCGGCATGGTGGAGCGTAAGCGGGGCGCCATCGTCAACATCACGTCGATTGCCGCCAGAAATGGCGGAGGCCCCGGCGCGGGTCCGTACGCGACGGCCAAGGCAGGCCTGATTGCGTTTACCAAGTCGTTGGCCAAAGAGCTTGCGCCCTACGGCGTGCGCGCTAACGCGGTATCGCCGGGAGTGATCGACACGCCTTTCCACGAGGTGTTCTCCACCCCGGAGACGATCGCTAATTTTGTCAAGGGAATTCCGCTGGGCCGCGTGGGCACGTCGGTCGAGACCGCGAAGGTGATCGCCTTTCTGGCGTCGGACGCAGCCAGTTATATCGTCGGCGAAACTATCGAAGTGAACGGCGGCCAACTGATGCTGTAGCAGCCCGGCCGCTCTATGAGGAAAGCGAACAACCCGGATGCGCGCAGTCGCAGGAAATTTCTACCTCGCCCTTCGCATCTTCGCAGCGCTGGCTGCAGTATGTCTGGTTTTCTAGTACGGTGCACCGGCATGCCGGATGCGCGCATTTGTTTTGTTCGGTGGTAGCCATGATTTTTTGCCTTCCCGATCCCTAAGCACGAAACCGGCCAAACACGCCCGAATGGAGGCTCTTCCCTTCGGGAGGCTTGACGGCGGCAAGTCACGCACATTCCGGTGCAGCTTCTGCACTCTCGGTGTGGTTGTCGTGGATGTTTACTGGGTGAAGTGCGAAACGTCACAGTCGTCGCCATTTAAGGAGATCGACGTGCAGTGAACTCCGGCATGAAGACAGTCGCTGGTGTGTTCCGGCTCTCACAGACCGCTCGAGAAGCGGCGGTCTCTTTGAGACGCGCCGGATTCTCGCAAGACCAGGTCAACCTGCTGTCACCCGGTTCTTCCAAAGAGCAGATCCATTCCGTTCCTACGTCCGATACCGAGCGGCCTGGCGTCGGCGGAGCGATCGGAGGCATGCTCGGCGCCGGGCTTGGCGTAGCTGGAGGCTTCGAATTGGGAATGGGCGTTTCCTTACTGATTCCGGGCGTCGGACCGCTATTGGCGTTTGGCTTCGCTGGCGCGGCCCTGCTCGGAGTGGGCGGTGCGGTAGGCGGCGCCGCACTCGGCAAGGCGGCCGACGACAAGAGCACCGAGGGTGTCCCCGCGGACGAAATTTTCTTCTACGAAGACGCCCTGCGGCAGGGCCGGTCGGTAGTCCTGCTGCTTGCCGCAAACGATTCGGAAGAACAGCGGGCTCTCGAACTGTTAGGGCAGGCCGGCGCGGAAAGCATCGACGCGGCCCGGAAGAATTGGTGGCTCGGGGTACGGGATGCGGAAGAGGAGCATTATCGCGCCGTGGGGCACAATTTCGAATTGGACAACGACGTCTATCGTGCCGGTTTCGAGTCTGCTCTGCGCCCGGAATGCCGCGGCAAGTCGCTCGACGAGGAGACCGACTGCATCAAGTGGTGGTATCCCGCCGTCTGGGATTCCGAGCCGTTCCGGCAGGGCTATGAACGCGGCCACGCATACTGGGAACGGCAAGCAGCCGGCGAGGCGCTGGCGATGCACTCAGCCTAGCAGCCATGGCAAAAACCATGTGCTGAACCTACGGAACCGCGCACGTTAGTAAGGGGCGGCGCCGTAATGACGGCTTACTTGGGCGGTGGTTCGCGGAGTAAGCTATCCAATTGAGCCGAGGCTGTGGCTTCCGCATCGCCGGTCCATTTCGGAGAGCGCCATCGGACCTGGCCGCCGCGGTCCACGGCAAATGCGGCGGGCAGGCCCTCCACCCGCATCGTCTTGCGGAACGAACCGTGGTCGTCCCAAACCTCAATGAGCGGTGAGGGATTGTGGACCATGTATTCTTTCCAGGTTTCGCGATCCGCATCTTCGTTGACGCTCAGGAACCGGATGCCCTGCGCGGCCAAACGTTGGTTCAATCGTTCGATCGCGGAGCGCATCGCGCCGCAGGTCTTACAAGTGGTTGCCCACAAGTCCACGAATACCAGGTCGCCCTTCATGTCCCCCGTGCGGACTGTCTCGCCCTGGGAAGTGCGGAAGGTTACGTCAGGCAAGGCGTCGTTCGCCGCCGGGCAACAGGCGGCGAGGAGCACGGCCAATGGTACCGTTCTCCGGGCTGCCGCGAAGATTCTCGGAAAGTTCATGATATAGTCTACCTGAGCCGCGAAGGAATGAGGTATGTCCAATTTTTTTGACAACATTACGGGCGATGGCATTACTTCCCTGATGGTCCGCCAGGGAGTTAAGTTTCGTTTAGGAATCGACGGTGGTGGACCGGCGCCAAATTTCGATCCGTTAAACATTACCACGTCTCCGATTGCCGGTCCGAACGCAAAGCTGGCGGAGAAGGATCCAGCCGTGGTTCTTATCAAGGAGACCGCCAAAGGCAGCCGGAAGTTCATTTACGAGATCGACCCGGCGAAGATGCAGAGCGCCAAGGTGCGCGCATGCTGGAACGGGTCGGATTGGTCGGCGCCGGTAGCCGTGACATTCGAAACGACGCTGGAGATTCGCAAGAGCATCGTGGACCTGGCGCGCACCTTTGTGGCGGACGCGCATTATCTGTGGGGAACGGCGGGCAACGTGCCCGGCCAGGCGAATGGCAATGCCGGCGGCGGCAAACTGGCCGCTGCCAAGATCCGCGACTACGGCTTGGACCCAAAGGCGACTATTCGGGACAAGGTGTTGGCCGTCTGCACCGCCGTGCAGCCCGTCTTCGATGGCTACAACACGTGCGCGGGACGCTCCAGCCTGTTCGGCGAGACACCCGATCTCGATGCCTTTCTCAAGGCCTGTCAGGACGCGATTACGAAAGGCAAGAAAGATCAAACCACCTGGGATGGCGCGGGCGTGAAGAAGATCCTGTTTCCCCGAAAATATTATTTCCGGGGCAGCATCGCCAATGGCGGAGCGGTTGCCTGGGGTGAGGCCTGCGATGGCACGCGCCATTTCGATTGTGTCGGATTGGTGAACTACTGCTACGCCAAACACTGGTACCAAGCCAATTTCGGCCTGGGGATTTCGGCGTTTCGCGACACACCCCAGGGCACCACGCCCATGACCGGAGACTCGGACCTGATGGACGGGGACATCCTGATTAAGTCCGACGACAATCACATCGGAATGTTGTACAGCAGCGGCAAAGACTGGTTCGTGGTGCAGGCCGTCGGTACGGCGAAAGGCCTCACCGACACCGAGAAATTCAAATCGTCCGCCTGGGACCGGTACCGCATGCAGGGCGCATATCTGACCGGTATGCATTCCTAGCGTGCCTGCCGGGCGCTACTCCGGCGAGGGGAACGCTGTTACTGCTTTTGGGAGCGTAGATATTTTTCGATGGGCGCTCTCTCTTCGGCCGTCATTCGCGGCGCTGCCTTTTGGAGCATGGTCAGGAACCAGTCGACTTCGTGCGGCTCATAAGGATGGCCGATATTCCCGCCGTTTTCCCCGTTCGAGGGAGGCTCGATCGAGTTCGCGATCAGGGCTCCGTGGCTGTCGAGGAATGCGAAGAAAGGAATGGAGGTTTCTCCTCCCCAGCGGGTCATCACTTGGTCGCCGCCCGGTGTATTGAGCTTCTGCTTATCCCCGTTTTCCAGCACGGTGAAAACGACCCGGACGAAGTACTTGTCGATCACCGGTTTGATTTCGGGGGACTCGATAAACCTATCGAGTTTGGTACACCACCCTCACCAGGACGCATGGAAGATGGCGAAGATTGCGCGTTGCCCGGCTGCCTGGGTCTCGGCGCCGGTCAGCAGGTCGTCCGCCGAGCGCGGCGTCTGGGCGTTGGCCAGGGTTGCGGCCAGAAGGAAGATGGTTCGAGTAGCAGTTCGCATGCTCTACTTCTCCGTGTTGGTTTCATGGTACTACAGCCGGCGGCGGAGACCGCCGGTGCTACATTGATGGATATGAAGCTTCTGTGGTGCGCGGCGCTGGCCGCTCGGGCGCTCTGCGGGCAGTCCTTTTCGGGCGCTCCGGCCGTCGACCAGGTCATTGAGGAAGCCATCCGTCAGGATCGCCTTCCGGGCGCGGTTCTCCTGGTCGGCCACGACGGCCAGGTGATCTATCGCAAGGCCTACGGCCAGCGCGCCGTCTACCCGAAGGCCGAGCCCATGACCGTCGATACCATTTTCGATTGCGCCTCGCTCACCAAGGTATTGGCCACCACCCCGTCGCTCATGAAGCTGTTCGAGGAGGGCAAGTTCCGCCTCAACGACAAGGTCACCGATCGCTTCCCGGAGTTCCAGGGCGGCAAGAGCGACATCACGCTGCGCAACCTGTTCACGCACTTCTCGGGGCTGCGGCCCGATCTCACGCTTTCCCCCGCCTGGAGCGGTTATGAGACCGGCATCCACCTGGCCATGATCGATAAACCCGCCGGTCCGCCGGGTGTCCGCTTCGTCTATAGCGATATCAACTTTATTCTGCTGGGCGAGTTGGTACACCGCCTCAGCGGCCAGATGCTCAATGAGTACGCGCGCCAGAATATCTTCCTTCCGCTGGGCATGAAGGAGACGCAATTTCTGCCGCCTGCCTCCCTCACGCCGCGCATTGCGCCCACCGAACGCACTCCCAAGGACGGCCCGGCGCTCCGCGGCACGGTACACGACCCAACCGCGCGCTATATGGGCGGCGTCGCCGGGCACGCCGGCCTCTTCTCCACCGCCGGCGACCTGGCTCGCTTCGCTCAGATGATGATCGACGGCGGCACGCTCGACGGGGTCCGGATCGTTGGCCCTCTCACCGTCCGAAAGTTCACCGAGCCCCAGACTCCGCCCGATCAGCCTATCCTGCGCGGCCTCGGCTGGGACATCGATTCGCCTTATTCCAGCAACCGCGGCGAGCTGTTTCCCATCGGATCGTTCGGCCATACCGGTTTCACCGGGACCTCGATGTGGATCGATCCCTCCACGAATACGTATGTCATTTTGCTGGCCAATAGCGTGCATCCCAACCCGCGCCCCTCCATTACCGCGCTCCGTTCCAAGGTGGCTACGATTGTCGCCGCGTCCCTGGGCGTCGCGGTACAACAGGTCACGCTCACCGGGTACAACGAGACCCTCAGCGGCGCGGGCATCCGCCGTGATGTGGGCCGCAACGGCCACACGAAGACCGGCCTCGACGTTCTGGTGGAGGAGAAGTTCCGGCCGCTGGCGGGCAAACGCGTGGGCCTGATCACCAATCAGAGCGGCATCGATCGGGAAGGCCGCCGCAACGTGGACCTCATGCGGCAGGCCGCGATCGACGTGGTGGCGCTGTTCTCACCCGAACATGGGTTCGCCGGTTTGGAGGACCGTGAGGGCATCGAGAACTCCAAAGATCCCGCCACCGGCATCAAAGTTTACAGCCTCTACGGCAAGACCGACCGGCCCACGCCCGAAATGCTGCAAGGCATCGACGCGCTGGTCTTCGACATCCAAAGCGCCGGAGTGCGCTTTTACACCTACGACGCTACGATGGCGTACGCCATGGAAGCCGCGGCCAAGGCCCACATCCCGTACTTCGTGCTGGACCGCCCCAACCCCATCACCGGTGTGCGTGTGGAGGGCCCGATACTCGATGCGGACAAGACCTCGAATGTTGGATACCTGGCGGGCGAACCGGTCCGCCACGGGATGACGACGGGCGAGCTCGCCAAGCTGTTCAACGCGCAAAACAAGTTCGGCGCCACGCTCACGGTGATTCCGATGCAGGATTGGAATCGCGGCGATTGGTTCGACTCCACCGATCTTCCCTGGGTCAATCCCTCTCCCAACATGCGCAGCCTCAAAGCGGAAACGCTCTATCCCGGTCTGTGTCTGCTGGAAGGGGTCAAGGGATTTTCAGTAGGCAGGGGAACCGATGCTCCGTTCGAACAGATCGGCGCGGCTTTCATTAACGGACGTGAACTGGCGGCTTACCTGAACCAGCGCGAGATCCCCGGTGTGCGGGTGTACCCCACACAGTTCACGCCCACGGAATCCGTGTCCAAAGGGGTGCGGATTGAAGGTGTCCGCTTCGAGCTGATGAACCGTGAAATGCTGGACGCCACGCGGCTCGGGCTGGAAGTGCTGGTGGCCTTGCAGAAGCTGTATCCCGGAAAGGCCGATTTCGCCACGGGAAAGAGATTGATAGGCAGCAACGATGTCCTGGCGCGCATTCAGGCCGCGGAAGATCCGCGCACCATTGTGCAGAGTTATCAGGACTCAGTGGAAGCGTTTATCAAGCTGCGCGAGGCGTATCTGCTTTATCGGTAGAGGAGGGGAGAGATGATCCAGGCACGGGAGTTTCGCGTGCGGCCGGGGAAAAGAGTCAAACTCCGGGAGTGGCCGACGGCTGTGAAGCCGTTCTTCACGTCGAAGGAGCGGTATCGGGAACTCATCGGAGAACACGTTGAGGAGTTGAGTTCGCTGCAACGCCTTCACTACGCCTCCAACCGGTATGCGTTGCTGCTCATTTTTCAGGGAATGGACGCCGCAGGCAAGGACGGCGCCATCCGCCACGTCATGTCGGGGGTCAATCCGCAAGGCTGCCAGGTTTCCAGTTTCAAGCAGCCGAGCGCCGACGAGTTGGAACACGACTTTCTCTGGCGCACGGCGCTCCGGTTGCCCGAACGCGGCCAGATCGGCATATTCAATCGGTCCTATTACGAGGAAGTGCTGGTGGTTCGCGTACATCCGGAGATTCTCCGCAGCCAGGGGCTCTCCGAAGAGCTGCGCGACGAAAAAAACATCTGGGAGGAACGATACCGCTCCATCGCAGACCTGGAAAGTCACCTTTACCGTAACGGGACGCGGACCGTCAAAATATTTCTCCATCTCTCGAAGGACGAACAGCGAAAGCGGTTCCTGGAACGCATCGACGAACCGGACAAGAACTGGAAATTCAGCCTGGCGGACATTCATGAGAGGAAATACTGGAAGCACTACATGGAGGCATACGAAGCTTGCCTGCACGCGACCAGCACCCATCACGCCCCGTGGTACGTGGTTCCCGCGGACGACAAGGAGAATGCCCGGTTGATTGTCTCCCAAATTGTCCTGGATGCGCTCAAGGAGCTGAAGATGGCGTATCCCAAGACCACCGCGAAACGCCGCCAGGAATTGAAATCGATCCGGCGGCGTCTGTTAGCGGAATGAGGTTCGCATTTCCCGCCAGACCATGAAGTAGTACCATACCTACAGGAGCGTGTTCTGAAAGAGGCAAACGTCATCCCAGCGGTCGAAACCCAAACCCCTACCTGGCTCCTCGCCGTCCGCGCTGCCGAATCCAAGAAGGCCACCGATATCAAGGTTCTCGATCTCACCGGCGTCACTTCCTTCGCCGACTACTTCGTGGTCTGTACCGGAGCCAATCCACGGCAGGTCCAGGCCATCGGCGACGAGGTCAATCTCCGCCTGAAGCACGAAGCCGGCGAGTTGCCGATCAGTGTGGAAGGCTACACGCAGGCTGAGTGGGTGCTGGCCGACTATGGCGACCTGCTCATCCACATCTTCTCGCCCAAGGCCCGCGAATATTATTCCCTTGAGCGCCTCTGGCGCAGCGCCAAGAACGTCGAGATTCCGGTCGAGTGAGGCTGTACGAAGATCCACCTCTATTTCATCGGTAAACCCAAGGACCAGAGCGCCAACTCCCTCGCCCGGGATTTCACGGGACGCACGGCGCACTACTGCCCGATCGAGATGCGCGAAATCCATCCCGGCCGCTTCGACTTGTGGGCGCGTCATCCCTCCGCCCGCAAAATTTTCCTCGACCCGGCCGGCAAGCCCATGGACTCCCCGGCGTTTGCCCGTTTGATCGCCAAGAACGAACTGGAGGCTCGCGATCTGCTCTTCCTGGTGGGCGGCCATGACGGACTGCCTCCGGGATGGGCCGCCCGCGCCGACCTGCTTTTGTCGCTGTCGCTCATGACGTTTCCGCACGAATTCGCACGTGTCATGCTGGCAGAGCAGATTTACCGGGCGTTTGCAACCTTGCGGGGCCATCCGTACCCGCGTTAACGTAGATCGTTCGATGTCTTGGTTTAAGCGGGACAAGCCGGCTGAAGAAAAACTCCCCAAGCTGGAGGACAAGGATCGCCGTGTCCGCACGGAGGGTCTTTGGCAGAAGTGTGAAGGCTGCCGCCAGATCACCTGGAAGAAGGACCTGGAGGACAACTGGAACGTCTGCCCCAAATGCGGCCGGCACAACCAGATCGGCGCCCTCGCGCGTCTGCGGCTGCTTCTGGACGATGGCGAGTATACGGAGTTCGACGCCGCGCTGCGCTCCTCCGATCCACTCGGGTTTGTCGATAACAAGTCCTATCGCGACAAACTCAAGGAGGCCGAGCGCGCGACCCAGTTACCCGAAGCCGTGGTTGCGGCTGAAGGCAAGTTGGCGGGGCGCGTGGTGCAGGTCTGTGCCATGGAACCGCGCTTCATCGGCGGCAGCATGGCCGCCGTGGTGGGTGAGAAGATCACCCGCTCCATCGAACGCGCCATTGAAACCAAATCTCCGCTGATCGTCGTCTCCGCTTCGGGAGGCGCCCGTATGCAGGAAGGCGCCGTCAGCCTGATGCAAATGGCCAAAATCGCGGCTGGCTTGATGCGCCTTGACGAAAGCCGCCTGCCCTACATCAGCATCCTCACCGACCCCACCACCGGCGGCGTGACCGCCAGCTTCGCCATGTTGGGCGACCTCAACATCGCCGAACCGGGAGCCCTCATCGGCTTCGCCGGGCCCCGTGTCATTGAGCAAACCATTCGCCAGAAACTGCCGGAAGGGTTCCAACGCAGCGAATTCCTGCTGAAACACGGCATGCTCGACGCCGTGGTGGCGCGCCCCGACATGAAGCGGTACATTTCCCGGGCGCTGAATTTCTTTTTGGCGTAGCCGGGCATGAATTACCCCGACTCCGTCCAGTTTCTCTATTCGCTGGGCAACGAAGTCAAAACATTCAAACTCGGCCTGGACCGCATCCGCGCCACTCTCGAGGCCCTGGGAAGTCCCCAACGACAATGCCGCTTCGTCCATGTCGCCGGGACTAATGGAAAAGGCTCCGCCTCGGCGATGATCGAATCGGCGCTCCGCATGCATGGAGAGCGCACCGGCCTGTTCACTTCGCCGCACCTCGCCCAACCGACCGAGCGCATCCGCGTGCACGGCGAGCCGGTCGACGCGCGGTGTTTTGCCGAGGCGTTTGACCGCGTCCACGCCGCCGTGGGCCATCTGCTCGATGCGGGCTCAATCGACCTGCACACCTCGTATTTCGAAACTGTTACCGCCATGGCGCTCCTGATCTTCGCGCAGGAAAAGGTCGACCGCGTAGTGCTCGAAGTGGGGCTCGGCGGCCGCCTGGACGCTACCAATGTGGTCTCGCCGGAGCTTTGCGTCATCACGCCGGTGGATTTCGATCACGAAGCCTACCTGGGCCGCAGTCTTGAAGCCATCGCCGGCGAAAAGGCCGGGATCCTGAAGAAAGGCGTGCCTGCGGTCTTTGCGCGCCAGCGCCCCGAAGCCGGCCAGGTGTTGACCGGCCGCGCCGCTGAGCTGGAGTGCCCGGTGACCCGCACCAGCGACTGGACCGTCTCCAATCTGTCGCTGGATCCCCGCGGCAGCCGCTTCCATTTATCCGGTGAGCGCCACCTGCGGATTCACTGTCCACTGGCCGGCGAACACCAGGTGGAGAATGCCGCCACGGCCGCCGCCGCGCTGGTGCGGCTGGGAGTGCCGGACGACGCCATCGAGCGAGGCATTGCCTCGGTGCGCTGGCCGGCGCGCCTGGAGCGGGTCTCCGAGAATCCCGAAATCATTCTCGATGGCGCCCACAATCCGGCGGGCGCCCGCGCGCTGGCCGCCTACATCGACCGTTTCTACTCCGCGCGCCGGGTGCGTTTGATCTACGGCGCCATGCGCGACAAGGCCGTCGCGGAGATCGGCGGTATTCTCTTCCCGCGGGCTCAGCAAGTCATCCTCACCGCGCCGCACCAGCCGCGCGCCTTCAGTCCTCTGGCGATGCGCGAATTCGCCGATCACCCCGGCGTGCGCGTTGCCCCGGATATCGAAGCCGCCCTGGCGCTGGTCCGCGACGCCACTCCCGAAGACGTCGTCTTCGTCACCGGATCGCTGTTCCTGGTAGCTGAAGCGCGAGCATTGCTATCATTGCCTCTTACGCAATGAGCTTACTTCGTTCCGTCCTCTTCACCACGCCTCTGATTGCGCTCTCGACTATGGTGATGGACCTGATTTCGATGGTCTGTTCCTTCTTCGACCGCAGCGGCAACTCCTCGCATCGGGTGGCTAGTGTTTGGGGCAAAATGCTGATGGCGGTGAGCTTCATTCGGGTCCGCGTGGAGGGACTGGAGAAGCTCGATCCGCAGGCTAACTATGTCTTCGTATCCAATCACAGCAGCTTCATGGATATTCCCGCGGTCCTCTCGCGCCTGCCCTACCAATTCCGTTTTTTCGCCAAGAAGGGCCTCTACCGGATCCCGTTTCTCGGCTGGCATCTGCGATGGGCCGGCCACCTGCCCGTGGACCGCGGTAATGCCCGCGCGTCCCTGAAAAGCATGAGCGAGGGGGCAAACCTGATCGTCCGCGCGCACGTCTCCATGCTGCTGTTTCCCGAAGGAGGCCGCTCCCAACCGGAACAAGGTTTGCGTGAATTTAAGGAGGGCGCCGTCTACATCGCCATCAAGGCGAGAGTGCCGATAGTGCCCATAGCCCTGGCCGGCCTGCGCGACCTTCTCCCCATGGGTTCCGGGCACATCCGTTCCGGCACGGTCACGCTCCGGATTGGCGACCCCATCCCGACGGCGGGCCTGCGCATTTCCGACCGCGAAGAGTTGACCCTCCGCCTGCATGACGAGATCGCCCGAATGCTGGGAACGTACTGAACGCCGTTGAGGGCAAGCTGTCAGCCAGCGGCCGATTGTCAATCGGCCTGGTCGGCCACTCATCCGACTCCCCTGCGTCAGCAGCGGTTTCTGGCGCCAGAGCGCCCCTACCAGATCCGAAACGCCTCTCTCCTGGCATCCCGGGCCGCTTCGCGTGTTTCGCGCGCCGCCTCCCGGAGTTCCCTCTGCACTTCCATCCGCGCCTGCCGCATTTCCCGCGATGCTTCGGCCACGGCCCGCCGCGTGTCCGCCCTTGCCTCGCGGACCTCGCGGCGCACTTCCTCGCGTTCCCGCCTCGCTGCCGCGCAGGCGGACCGCGAGTCCATGCTGAACATCAGTACCGGTACCAGGAGCAGCAACGCTGCCAAAGCCAGTTTCATGGTATTCTCCTCGGAAACTTATACTCCTCAACGATTGTATGGTTACGAAAGTTCCGTGAATTTTTGAGCGTTTGGTATCCTCGAAGAATATGGCGAGCACGGAATCCACAATGCTTGGGCTGGGTACGCCGGCCCCCGAGTTTCAACTGCCCGACGTCGTCTCCGGGAACACCATCCGGATCTCTTCATTCGCCGGGAAGAAGGCCATGCTGGTGATCTTCCTGTCGAGGCATTGCCCCTATGTGCAGCACGTCAAGGAAGAACTGGCGCGCCTGGGCAGGGACTATGCCTCGCAATCCATCGGCATCGTAGCCATCTCGCCCAACTTCGTGGAACAGTACCCCGACGACGCTCCTCCGCGACTCGCCGAATTGGCCGCCGAACTCGGCATTGGGTATCCCATCTGTTACGACGCATCGCAGGACGCCGCCAAGGCCTACCAGGCCGCCTGCACTCCCGATTTCTTCCTGTTCGATGAAGACCGGCTGCTGGTCTACCGCGGCCAGTTGGATGGCAGCCGCCCGAAAAATGACGTTCCCGTCACTGGCCAGGATCTGCGCGCCGCCATGGACGCCGTCCTCTCCGGCCAGCCCGTGGATGCGAACCAGAAGCCCAGTCTCGGCTGCAACATCAAGTGGCGTCCCGGCCACGAGCCCGCCTGGTTCCAGCACTAGCAGCCCGTGGTGCAACCCGCGATTTGGGTAAATCGCCCAAATTAAAGCAGAAACAAAGGGCTTACACGCAGTTTTTGGGTAAATCGCCCAAAACCGGGCTTTTACCACGGGCTGCTGGGCCGGAAGCGGTCTACTCCACCACTCTGCCATCGGCGTCGTACACCGTAACCTTGCCGTACTTTTCCAGAATCGGCTTGATCTTCGCCGCGTCGCCCACCGCGACAATCTGAATATTGTCCAGGGTCAGATATTTCCGCGCCACGCGCTGGATATCGTCGGCAGTTACCGCCGCGATCTTCGCGGGGTAAGTGTCCCAGTAGTCCTCGGGCAAATTGTAATCCTTCTGCTGGACGGCCAGGCTCAGCAGCGTCGCCGGGCTCTCCAGCGTCAAAGCGAAACTGGCCACTACCAGGCGCTTCTTATCTTCCAGTTCCTTGGCCGGAGTCTTCTCATCGCGAAGGCGTTTCAGCTCGTTGAAAAACTCGCGCATCGCGCCTTCCGTCACGTCGGTCCGCACCTCGGAACTCGCCTGCCACGCGCCGGGCAGAATTCCGGCTGTAAAGCCGCTATACGCGCCATACGTGTACCCCTTATCTTCGCGGAGATTCATGAACAGCCGGCCTGTCGGGCCTCCGCCGAAAATCTGGTTCATCACGGTCATGGCGAAATAATCGGGGCTGCGGCGGTCAATGCCGACGTTGCCCAATACGAGATTGGTCTGCACCGATCCGGGACGGTTCACCAGCACGACATGCAATTCCCCGGCCGGTTTTGCCGCGGCGGGCGGCACAGGGGTGTACCCGGTCTTCTTCCAGGAAGCGAAGGCCGCCTTCAATTTGGGCAGAATCTCCGCCGGCGTGACGTCGCCCGCTACGCCCAGAATCGTATTCTGGGGCGCCAGGCGATCGTCGTGCCACTTCTTCATGGCCTCCGGTGTGATGGCCTCGATGGAAGCGGCTGTCGCCGATACTACCGACATCGGATGATCCCCGAATACCACCTTGTTGAAGCGTTCCGACGCAAGAAACGATGGTTGCGTCCGCTGGTTCTTCAATCCCAGTAACTGGCGCTGTTTCAGTTTGGCCCACTCATCGGCCGGGAACGAGGGATGGAGAAAGATATCCACCCCCAGCGCGAACCATTTATCGAAGTTATCGGTCAAGCCCGACATGCTGAATGACGACCCCACGGTGGTGTACGACGAACTGGCGCCGATACTGGTGGCCAGCAAATCGACTTGTTCGGCGATCTGCTTGCTGGTCATCGAGGCCGTGCCCTCTCGCATCAATGCCGAAGCCATCAGCGACAACCCCTTCAACTCCGGCGGATCCAATAACCCGCCGCCTCCGCGAATGCTCATCGAAATCGAGATCTGCGGCAGCCGGTGATCTTCCAGGATAAGCACCGTCATCCCATTGTCCAGCACGGTCTCCTGTGCTTTGGGCAGTTTGACCTTCAGGACCTCCTTCGAGACCGGAGCGACATTCTTGAAGCCCTCCTTCTTGGCAGGAGGCGCGCCGGAAACGGGCGATTGCAGGGATTGCGCCGAGGCCATCCACAGGCCCATCGGCAGCAGCAAAACCAGGCTCTTTCGCATGTCCATCTCCTCTTCTTAGTTTCCCGCCGGCGCCGGCTTGGCCTTCGGCAGAGTGACGATCACCGACCGGTTGGTCTCCACCAGGTACTTCCTGGCCACCCGCTGAATGTCTTCCTTAGTTACTTTGGCATACTGCCGGTCTTCCGTATTGACCAGGTTGGCATCGCCGAACTCGACATACGAATCAGCCAGGTTCACAGCCCGGAACAGAGTGCTCTGCGCGCTCGAAACTTTGGCCCGGCGCAGCGACATCCGGACCTTCTCCATCTCCCAGTCCTCCACCGGCTGAGACTGCAGCTTCGCCACCTCGTCGTACACCATCTTTTCCACCGCCGCCAGGTCCTTGCCGGGCCGCACCGTCACAGTGATCTGCTCAAGCGAAGGGCCCGGGCGCTGGCCGGCGTATGCGTTCGCGCCGGTCGCCACTTCCGAATCTTTGACCAGCTTCTGGTAGAGCCGCGACGAGGTCCCCGACGACAGAATCCGGCTCATGACGCTGAGCGCGTAATAATCCGGCGAATCGCCAGCCGGAATCCGGTACACAATGTCGATCCGGGGGAGTTGCGCGAACGAGTCCTCCAGCGTCTTCCGGCGCTCGGCCTTCTGCTCCGGCTGCGAGATGTCTGGCTTGGGCGGCGCGGGCTGCGCCGGAATGACCTCGAAATACTTCTTGGCCATGGCCAGAACATCGTCGGTCTTGAAATCGCCCACAATCGCGATAGTGGCATTGTTGGGCGCGTAGTAACGTTTGAAAAACTCCTGAACGTCCTGCAGGCTGGCGGCATTGAGATCGTCCATCGACCCGATGACGGAATGCTTGTAGGCAAACGTATCGTACGCCAGATCGTCCACCGCCTCATAGGTCTTCCCATACGGCTGGTTGTCGATACCCCGCCGCCGCTCCTCCTGCACCGCGTTCCGCTGGTTGTCCAGCTTCGCCTGTGTGACTTCGAGCGCCCTCATCCGGTCCGCTTCCAGGAACAGACCGAGTTCCATCTGGTTCGCCGGCATGTTTTCGAAGTACAGCGTCCGATCGTTATCGGTGGTGCCGTTCATCGATCCACCATTCTCAAATACCAGGGAGTAATGCTCGCCCTTCGCTACATTCTCCGACCCCTCGAACATCATGTGTTCGAAGAGATGGGCGAACCCGGTCCTCCCCTGTTTTTCGTCGCGCGAACCGACGTTGTATACCACCGCAATCGAATACGTGGGAGCGCTGTGATCTTCCGATAGTATCAAGGTCAACCCGTTCTTCAGCTTGATTACCTTGAACGGTATGGTGACTTCCTTGACCGCGCCAAAGGCCAGGGCGGCAAACGCCAGGGCCACGCACACAATCAGTGCTTTCTTCATGTTCACCCCTGAGTAGACAGTTTACAGCTTATTTAGGTTAGCTTTTCGGAACCAGATATCCCTTGCGCGCCAGCACCTGCGCTTCGGGAAACTTCCGCTTCGCCGGCAGCGATAACTCCACCGCGACGCGCCTTGCCGTTCCCGGCTTCCCGGCCGGCATCTGGTAATACAGGCTGTAGCGTTTGCGGAGCCGGCGCAGCATCTCGCGGAACGATTGTCCCGGATCGCTGGCGTTCACTACTTCCCCGCCGGTCTTCTCCGCCGCCCCGAGCATATCTTCCGCGGCCATATGGAAATCGGAATCCGCGTGGCTTTTCACAATCAATCCGCACAACACCACGTCGGATTCCCACATGCGGTCCACCACCGCCTTCTCCCGCATCGAGGACTGGCCTTCGTTGTCGGTGATAATTAGAATGGCCCGCCGCCGATGCGCATCGCCGTTCTTCTTCAAATAGAACGCCGCGTCGTTGATCGACGACAATATATGCGTCCCGCCCCCGAATGGTACGTCCACCACGCGGTCCACATTGGACGCAGCCTGCGCCAGGTCGGCGGTGAATGGAAACAGCAGGAAACTGTCAGTATTGAAGTCGGCCACCGCCACCCGGTCGCCGGGCCGCAATTCGCCGAGCGCCACCCGTCCCGACGCCGCCACCCGCCGGACGTTCCGCTGCATGCTGCCGCTGACATCGAACAACAACAGCAGGTCCAGCGCTTCTTCGTCCTGAGTGCAATACAGAAGCGGCTGCACGCGGTCGTTGTCCTTGACCACGAAGTCTTCCTTCTGCAACCCCGCCACGGACCCCAGCGCCTGCGTGACCTGGGCGTCCACACGCACCAGCGCCACATTGCTGCGGAATACCGGATCCTGGGCGAGAATTGCCAGCGGGACTACAGCCGCAAGTAGAATGCGCCTCATTCGCTCGGGTAGACGATCTCATTCCGATCCCGGTTACAGTTACGATTTTACAACCCAGCCTGTTCGCGCAAAGCCTCCATGGGGTCCACTTGCGACGCCCGCCGCGCCGGCAGGTAGCATGCCGCCAGCGAGACCGCCACCAGCACACCCGCCGCCACGCCGAATGTTACGCCATCGCGCGGCGACACGCGGAACAGCAGCGGCTGGAGAAACCGCGTCAGAAACCATGCGCCCACCAGACCCGCAGCCGCGCCCGCCGCCACCAGCGCCATTCCCTGACGCTCCACCCGCCACACCACATCGCGCGGCTGCGCTCCCAATGCCATGCGGAGGCCGATTTCGCCGGTCCGCTGCGTTACATGGTACGACATCACCCCGTATACTCCCACCGCCGCCAGAAGCAGCGCCGACGCCGCGAAGAACGCCAGCACCACCAGCGACAGCTTCCGCTCCGCAAGGGACGTGGACACCACATCCGTCATTGCCTGAACGGCGTACACCGGTTGGGTGCGGTCCACGGCGAGAATGGCCTCTTTCATCGGCTGCGCCAGCGCCCCCGGCTCGCCGGCCGTCCGCGCCAGAACCGTCACGGCGCTTACAAAACCGCGCAGCAGCGACGGCGTCTGCAAGTATGCGGTGTACACCTGCACAGGCGTGTCCTGGTCAAGACCATCAGACCGGACATCCGCCACCACACCCACGATTTCGCGCCAGTATGGCGGAACGTTGAAGGTAATTTCAAGTCGTCTCCCGATGGGGTTTTGTCCGGGAAAGTAACGGTCCGCCAGGGTCTGGTTGACTACGGCGACGGGCGGCGACAGATCCGTGTCGGCATCCGTGAATGCCCGGCCGCGCACCAGGCGCATGCCCATGGTACGGAAGAACGCCGGCGTCACCGAGAAGTAGTTGGCGACGGCAGCCTGGGCCGGCGTCACCGCCGGAAAGCCTTCGAAGCGCAAGATGTACCCCGGATTCCCCAGCAGCGGCACATCCGTCGAAAGGGCCGCCGACCGCACCCCCGGCAGCACCGACACGTTTCGCAGAATGTTGCGGGCCAGTTCCCTTTGCAGATCGCTGCGGCCTTGGTAGCGGAAGGGCGCAGGCGCCAGCCGCGCTGTCATCAAGTGGTCGGGACGGAAGCCCGCGTCCACACCCGCCAGTTCCGCGAAGCTGCGGATCAGCAGACCCGCGCCGGCCAGCAGCATCAACGTGACGGCCACTTGTCCCGCTACCAGAAATCCGCGCAACCGCATCCGCGACCCGGTGGTGCGTCCGCCTTCCTGCAACAGCACGTGGAGATTCACGCGCGCCGCGTACCATGCCGGAGCCAAACCGAACAGCACGCCGGTCGCCAGCGAGAGCAGCAGCGCCACCCCCGCCACGCCCCAATTCAGACCTACCTGGTCCAGGCGCGGAATGGTTTCCGGCGCGAGGCGCAACAGCGCGCGGAAGAGAACCGTGGCCAGCAGCAGCCCGAGCGCCCCGCCAGCCACCGCCAGCACGACGCTCTCGGTGAGCATCTGGCCCATGATGTCCCGCCGGCTGGCCCCCATCGACGTGCGAATCGCCATCTCCCGCTGCCGCGCGGTGGCTTTGGCCAGCAGCAGGTTCGCGACATTGGCGCAGGCGATCAACAGCACTGCGCCAACCGCCGCCAGCAGCACCAGCAGCGCCGGGCGAATCTTGCCCACCAGGTCGTCCAGCACCAGGTTGACCACCGCGCCATCGTCTTTATCGAAGAACGGATAGGCCGCTGCCAGCCGCGCCGCGATAGTCTGCATATCCTTCCTGGCGCGGCCGAGTGTTACGCCATCCTTTAACCGCGCGATCACCCGGAAACGGTGCAAGTCGCGCCGCGCGCGGGCGTCGTGGTCGAGCCCCAGAGGCGACCACATCACGGCCTGCCGCGGATACTCGAACTCCGGCGGCATGACACCGATCACCACGCGCGATCGCCCGTTCAGCGGCAGGCTCTTTCCCAGTATGTTCGGATCGCCGCCGAACCGCTGCCGCCAGACGCCATAGCCCAGGACCACGACGCCGTCGCGTCCCGGCTGGTCGTCGTCGGGCGCGATGGCCCGCCCCATCAGCGGGGAAATGCCCAGCGTCGTGAAAAAGCCGGCATCGCAGATGGCGCCCAGATAGCGTTCCGGCTCGCCCGCCTCCACCGACAGGTTGAAGGTACTCTGCTGGTAGGCGCCCATGTCCGAGAACACGCCATTCTGGGTGCGCCAGTCGTCGTAATTCCCCGGCGCCGCTACCACTACCGGAATACGCCGCGAGGGCATACTTTCCCACACGTTGACCAGCCGTTCGGAATGGGGAAACGGCAGCGGCCGCAGCAGGATGCCATCGATGACGCTGAACATGGCCGTGGTGGCGCCGATCCCCAGTCCGATCGCAAGCACGGCCGAGACGGCGAAGGCCGGCCGCTTGCGGAAAGTGCGAACGGTGTATCGGATGTTGCGTATAAGGTTCATGCGATGTCCTTGAGATCCATAGTAGACGGTCGAAGGAGGAAAACGTTCGCTTGGCGGCCGATGGTAGACATCTACGAATGGCCTGGGGTGCTCAAGGCTCGTAAGGACATCGCGGAAGCGTTCAAGAGCGAGATCTTCAGATGGTCGCGAGTCGCCAACTGCGGCGGTCACCTCCGGTGTTCGAGGCAGCGGCACGGCTGGAGCCGTCGCAGAAGATCTACGTGTTCCGCATCAGCGGATCGCGTGCCACAGAGTTACGGCTACTGGCAGTTCGAAACGCATGGACGGAATCGTGCGTGCCGCTCGAAGACGCGAAGGGACACGAAACCGTGCGTACCGAACTGCCCTGGCGACTTAACTTAAGTCACGAACCCCACCGCAAGTAACTGATTCCATGGAAGCCGGATTTCGCCGTGACTTAATTTAAGTCACGACTACTTCGGGCAAAGATCCGTGGTTGGCCCGATCTCAGCAGTCAGGAACCCGCCGCCCGCTCCGCAAGAGTCAGGAGCGGCGCCCGATGTGCGCGCAACATGCCCTTGGGAACGGACTACCTCCCTAACGCCGCCTTTCGCTCCGGGCGCCGGATCGCAAAATACAAAATCGCTCCGATGATGTGCGTCAGCGCGATGATCAGAATCCAGATCAATTTCGTATTGCCCGTGTCGGGCTCCTTGGTGGCGCAATCGACAAGCGCCCAAATCCACAACGCCGTGAACGGCAGCGCCATCAGAAAGGCGGCTGCGATCACTACCAGCTCGGGAAACCCGAGGTTAAGCGGCCCTAACAGGACCATCAGACCCGGAATAGCGAAACAAGTCATATCGCGCCTATCATAGCGTATTTCCCTCCGGCTACAACCGGCGCCCGCTTTCATACGATAATGGCGTATCCACCCGTGTCCGGACGCATCCCGTTTCAGTACCCCAATTTTCGCTATTACATGACGGCGCGTTTCCTGACGACTGTGTCATCGGAAATGCAGGCCGTCGCCGTCGGCTGGCAGGTTTACGGCATCACCCACCGTCCGCTCGATCTTGGACTGGTCGGCCTGGCGCAGTTTCTCCCGGGCGTGCTGCTGTTCCTGCTGGCCGGACATACCGCCGACCGCGTGCCGCGCCAGCGAATTCTGGCCACGTGCTGCGCGGCATTCGCTCTGTGCTCGCTTGCGCTGCTGGCTCTCACGCTGCACGGCATCGCCACCGTTTGGCCCATCTACGCGGTGATGCTCGGCAACGGCACGGTCCGGGCCTTCAACGGGCCAGCCTCGCAGTCCTTCTTGCCGACCCTGGTGCCGTTGGACCATTTCCCCAGTTCGGTCGCCTGGAGCTCGTCGGTCTTCATGTCCGCTGTCATCATCGGACCCATGATCGGCGGACCGATCTACGGGTTTCTGGGCAACCCCGTCCCGGTGTATGCTTGCGCCGCCACCGGGACCGGTACCGCGCTCGCGTTGATCCTGGCTCTGCGCATCCCGAACGTCTCCCGGCCACGCGCCGCCGCCAGCGTGGAAGGCGTCCTTGGCGGATTGCGATACATCTTTCGCACCCGGCTGGTGCTGGGCGCCATTTCGCTCGATCTCTTCGCCGTGCTGCTGGGCGGAGCGGTCGCCATGCTGCCGGTATACGCCCGCGACATTCTCAAGCTGGGAGCCACCGGCCTGGGTCTGCTCCGCAGCGCACCGGGCGCCGGAGCGCTCACCACCGCCGTGCTGCTGGCCAACAGGCCCCTGCGGCGCCACGCCGGATACGCCATGCTGTGTTGCGTGGCGGCTTTCGGAGCGTTCACCATCGTTTTCGGACTCTCGCGCAGTGTGCCGGTATCGCTCCTGGCCCTGGCGATGGTGGGGGCCACCGACATGGTGAGCGTGAACGTGCGGCAGAACATGGTTCAATTGACCACTCCGGACGAAATGCGCGGCCGCGTGAGCGCCGTGAACTCCATCTTTGTCGGAGCTTCCAATGAACTGGGCCAGTTCGAATCGGGCGTCACCGCGCAGTGGTTCGGCGCCGTCCCGTCGGTAGTCCTAGGAGGGATCGGCACGCTGGTGATTGTGGCCGCGTGGGCGTGGCTATTTCCTCCCCTTCGCCGCGTGGACCGCTTGAGTTCTCTGGGCCGGAATCGCCAATGAGTGGCGCGCCGCAGTGCACTAGGTTTTCACCTGTTGAAAGTGGAGGGACCATTCTAATAAGCTCTTCGCGTCGGCATTTTGAATCAGTTGGTGTACCTTCCGCTGGTCGCTAACGGTCATCTGATCCTTGAACGCCTCGAAGACCGCTTTGCCGACCACGCCGATGGTCAGATTGGCAAGCGCGAACGGTTGACTGATCTGGCCGTTGGAATATTCGATTCGCATGGATTCCACGTTTCCCTGTTCGTCGCAGAGGAACGCAACATCCGTGACGCCATCCGATTCCCAGTTGAAACGGTAGACCAGAGCGAAGCTGCCGCCATCGCCAGGGATGGTCTTTACGTATCGATGACCGTGATACGCCGCCCCGAGGTGCAGGTAGTTGAGCATATCCGTGCCCCGCTCGGGAGTCTTCAAAAACTGGTGAGCCCGATCGAGGGCCGCCTGGCTGATTCTGGGCGTGTCCACGACGTCCGCGCACCCGGTCATACCGATCAGGCTCAAGCCCGCCAGAAGCGCCATTCCAACTGTGAGAGTTCGTTTCATCATCTTTGTGAACCTCCTTCGTGGTTCATCTGAATATGCGCAAAGTCAACGAAAAGTGGCCGGACGAATTCGTCACGTTTCGCGCAGCTTGGCGCGGACCTCCATCAGCACTGTGCCGGCCCAATTCGGCCCGTTTCCGTCTTTCCCGATGCCCCAGAACGGTTCGTCGTGCGAGTCTTCCAGCAGTTCGGCGTCGCCGGTCGCCAGCAGCAGTTCGCGCAGATCTTCGTTTTGGCTGAACTTCGCCAGATCCACCCGCCGCATGATATCCAGCTTTACTTCGTTCCAATCCGGACGCAGCGCGGCGTCGTGCTTCGTGAACCACGAGTGTTTGGGCCGATTGGATGCCAGGCGTTTCGCCATGCCCGGCGATACCGCCTCCCGGATCGCCTGCACATAATCCCGGTTGGGCGACTTGTGCGACTGATAGGCATGTTCCGCGCTCGGCCAGACGACTCCGTCCAGTTCCACGGCCGCCGGGTAAAAGTGGGAGAGGAAACGGAATTCCTGCCGATCGCGCGAAAAGTACAGAATTCGATTGTCTTCCGGCATTGTCGGTTTCATATCTTCTCCTTTCCTGAAAATGGCATCGAAGCGTCAATATGCGTTGTTCGTGGAAGCATTGAACTCAACGGCATGGGTTTGGCACAGATTCCTGCCCTGGAGATAATCCTGGTAGCCGCCGTCCGAGAATTGGACGCGGAAGTCATACACGCAGCTAGCCGCGGCGTCGTGGAAGAATACCGCGGTGCCGAGGGAATTGGACAGGCTTGCGTTGCCCAAGATGTCGTTGCCCCAAGAGCCCTGCACGCCGTGAGTGGCGATGTAGAAGCTGTTGATCGTCCGCCCCGTATTGTTGAGAACCCAGAAATTCCGGTGATCCGAGGAGCTCGCGGACAGGGTCACCGCCAAAAGCGCTATGGCAACTGAGAGAATCTTTTTCATGATCTTGTGAACCTCCTTGTTGGTTCACCTGAATATGCGCAAAGCAAACGAAAAGTGGCCGGACGAAAAATGAAGACTCCGGGTATGGTATTTTGTACGCATCTGAAAGGCCCATAACCGATGGATAATTCCGTGGAATCCCAACAGGTAACCCAACTCCTGCGCGAGTTGCACGACCGGCCGGAACTGTTCAACGAAAGGCTGTTCCCGCTGCTGTATCAAGTAATGAGACAAATGGCAAGGAAACACCTGGCCGGCGAGCGGAGCGCGCGCACTCTGCAGCCGACCGTGCTGGTGCATGAGGCCTATATGCGCCTGGTCGGGTCCGACCAGGAATGGCAGAACCGGTCGCACTTCCTGGCCTGTGCATCCAATGTAATGCGCCAGATTCTGATCGATTACGCGCGCAAACGAAGCTCTGCCAAGCGAGGCTCGGGCGCCATCCAGGTTCCGTTGGGGGATCATCCGGTGCAAACCGCCTTGTCCCTGGACGCCATCCTGGCGGTGAACGAAGCTCTGAACCGGCTCAAAGAATTCGACCCGCTCAAGGAGGAACTGGTCAAATTGAAGTTCTTTGGGGGCCTGACCATCGCCGAGGCGGCCAAGGTAGTGGGCATCTCCCTCACCACCGCAAAAGAGCACCTTCGCGCCGCGCAGGCCTGGATGAACCGCGAACTTGCCGGGAGCGCTCCCCGGTGAACCGGGCTCCGGCCTTTTTTCCCTCGCTTTGCGCACTTATCGATGTGGGTAGCAATCGGGCAGAAACGCAGGTGGCGCAATGACTTCCGAACGCTGGCAAAAGATCGAAGCGATCTTCGGCGAGGCCGTCAAGCTGGAGGGCGAAAAGCGGCTCTCCTATCTGGAAGAGGCTTGCAGCGGCGACACGGATCTGCGCGTGGAAGTAGAATCGCTCCTGGCTTGCGACGTAACCGGGGGCCCGCTCGATGGCTCGGCGCTGGAATGTCTGGACACCCAAGAGATCGATTCGGCGGTGGCCGAGTGGCATGGGGAAGCCAAGGCGCCCGGCCCCGCCGCGGCGGTGGTAGTCGAGCCGAAGCCCGCGCGCGGCACGCCAGTCAATGCGGAACTCACCACCATCGGGCCCCTTCAGAAAAAGGGGCAAGCCGACCCCGTGGTTGGGTGGCTGGTCTGCGTGAAAGGGCCCGCCTTCGGACAGGACTACCCGATCCGCAGCGAACGCAACCGCATCGGGCGCGACAGTCTCATGGACATTTGTGTGGCGGGCGACAATCGGATCTCCCGCGACAGTCATGCAATCATCACGTACGATCCGCGGCACAACCAGTTTCGGCTGTCTCCCGGACTGGCGCGCGGCATCGTTTATCTGAATGGCCGAATGTTGGATGCCTCCACCTCGCTCGATGCCTACGATATGATCGAACTCGGCGAGACCAGCCTCCAATTCGTTCCATTCTGCGGGGAGCGTTTCACATGGAAATAAAGGGATCGCACACTACGCTTTCACTCGCCTTAAACCGCTCCCTAACGGCCGCGGCTCTGAATCGGAGCCGTGACCGCAAGGCAGCGGCAGGCAGGCTGCTGCTAACAGTCTTCTTTTCGGCGGTAGCTGCATTCGCAGCGGATCCGCCCATCGATCGCATGGAGGCCTCCACGGTTCGCATCCTGGTGAAGCAAGGCCAGCAGGCCTCAACGGGAAGCGGCTTCATCATCGGCGACGGCAGCTACGTGGTGACCAATCATCATGTGGTGGAAGGGGCCGATGCCGTGCTGGTGGTGGGCAAAGACCTGAAGATTGCCGCGGAAGGCCTGGTCGCCGACGATCCGGTGAAAGACCTGGCCATCATCAAATTGAAGGAGAATTCCGGCCGGCCCGCGGTCGTGCTGAGCCTGCGCAGCGGAGTCAAGAAGACCCAGACCGTGCTGGCAGCGGGATTTCCGGGCGCAGCCGACGACCAGGGCGGCGGCATCGACGATTTTCTGGAAGTGAAATTCTCCAAGGGCATCATCAGCGCATTTGTGCGCACCAAGAACGGGACCCTGCTCTATCAGATCGACGCCCCGCTCAATCCCGGGAACTCCGGCGGACCGCTGTTCGACGAATGCGGAAGCGTGGTGGGAATCGATGCCATGAAATCTCTTCGGGATGCGGTGGTGGTGGGTTCGGATGGCCAACCGACTCAGGAGCGCCTGCCCTACGGGGAAGGCGTGGCGTGGGCGATTCAGTCCGACGAACTGTTGAGCGTTCTGCGCACCGCCGGCATCGCCCCGAAAATGGCTGGCGCCTGCGGAGCCGCGGGGCCGACGCCCGCATCCGGGCCCGGATCGGGGCCGGCGGGACCGGGCGTCAGCGACGACGGCCCGCGGGCCCCGGCTCCGAGTCCGGCAGTTTCGAACCGCATGCTGATTTGGGCGGCGGCGACGTTGCTCCTGGTTTTTGTCGTCGGGATCACCGTCCGATGGCGTTCGCGACAAGCCGGGACGGTGGTCGCCAGGGGTGGGGGCGGGCAGTCCAGTCCGGTCCGCGTTCAGTACCACCGGGAAATCGGGCCCAAACCGGATATCCGGCTACGGGGTGTTTCCGGTGTCTATGCGGGAAAGGAGTTTCCGGTGACAGGCGAGCCAATCACGTTGGGCCGCGATCCGCACATGAGTCAGATTGTTTTTGACGCTCAGGATAGCGTGGTATCGAAGCGGCACTGCACGGTCCGTCTGGACCGCGTGAGCGGCGGCATGATTGTCGAGGACTGCGGATCGACGAATGGTACATTTCTTGACAGCGGCGAGCGGCTTCGCACGGGCGAACCCCGGCTGGTGCACCCTTACGGGTCCTTCTATCTGGGCGACCGCCGGCACGCATTTCAAGTGACGGGGTGAGACGGCAAACGCCGTCCGGCCTTTTTTGTTTCGGTTCGCGCATCTTATAGTGCGGAAGGAATTTAAGTATATGCCTCAAACAGAACAGCGTTGCAATAACGGCCACTTTTACAACCCGGCCAAATTCAGCAGTTGTCCGCATTGCGGCGTGGCGGGCATCGACATCGGACCCACCAAGCCGGTGAGCATGCCGACTACGCCCATCGGACAGGGGGGCGGCCAGCCAGGCGTTCCCGAGGGACGGACCGCGCCGATCAACCGCCCGGGCGGGAGCTCGGGAGAACAGGCCACGGTCGCCTACGGCATGAAAGATAAGGCGGACGAACGCCGGGTCGACCCGATCGTCGGGTGGCTGGTGTGCGTCGAAGGCCCGGACCGGGGGCGCGATTTTCGCATCAAACCGGAGAAGAACTTCATCGGACGATCCACCGCGATGGACATCTGCATCAGCGGCGACCCGAGAATTTCCCGCGACAATCACGCCGTCGTCGCGTTCGAACCGCGCAATATCGAGTTCCGTTTGTACGCCGGGGACGCGCGGGGCCTGGTTTACCTGAACGGGAATATGGTGGACGCGCCAGTGGTTCTGAGTGCTTTCGACAACATCGAACTGGGCGATTCCAAACTCCTGTTCGTACCGTTCTGCGGCGAGCGATTCCGATGGCCAGAAAAACAATAGCCTCCGGCATACTGGCTTTGGCGCTGGCCGCGCACTGCGGAGCGGCGGCGGAGGTCCAGCGATTCCACCTGAGCCAGGCGACGGCGCAACTGCCGGATGTCAAGGCGTACGTGGATATCCTCGATAACGCCGGGAACCCGATCGCGAACCCGCAATCGACGGGTCCCAGCGCGACGCTCGGCGGGCGGGCCCTGAAATTCTCGTCTTTGACCCCGTTTGAGAAGACCGGCGAAGGAGTCGCGTACGTTTTTGTCATCGACACCTCGGAATCGATAGAGCCGGCGCGCTTCGACAATATCCGGACGGCCATCGAAAGCTGGGTCCGGAGCGCGGACCCGAAGGACCGGGTGGCCATCATCGAGTTTGCCGAAAAGGTTCAGGCGCTGTCCGATTTCAACGACAGCAGGGAGAAGACCCTGGCGGCGGCGCACAAACTGGCGCGGGGCGGAAAAAGGTCGCTGATTTACCAGGCGCTGGTGGATGCCCTGGAACAGAGTTCCAGGCGCGACCCCGGCCTGCCTACGCGGCGCGCGATCGTGATTGTCACCGACGGCAAGGACGAGGGCAGCGGGCTGAACGCGGACGACGTTCTGGAACAGGCGCGCGGATCGCACGTCCCGATCTATGCCATCGGGTACAGCAATCTGCCGCCATCGGAGCGGCGCCAGTATCTGGACGAACTCCATCGCATCGCGGAGAAATCGGGCGGCGATTACGCCGAGGTCGCCGGTGCGGGACTCGCGGACGCGTTCCCCGGGATGAAGAACACCATCCGGCGGGTGTTCGTGGCCGCGTTCGGGTGCGCCGATTGCGCGGCGGATGGGAAGAAATACCGGTTCGAGATGCAGTTGGAGGCCGACAGCCGGGTATTCTCGGACGGCTTCGATGTCCAGGTGATTCCCCCCAAACCCCGGGCGCCCGTACGCGGTACGGTCAAACCGCCCTGGTGGAAACGTCCCTGGTGGGTCTATGCGAGCGGCGGGCTGGTGCTGGTCCTGTTGGTGTCCGGGCTGTGGATGTGGCGAAGGCGGAGGAGGCGAGCGAAGGCCAGGCGGGCCGCGGTAACCATGCCGCCGCCGCGGTTTGTGGGTGGCATTGGCGGTACGCCGATCGTCTTCGAGACCCCCACAGCCGGCCCAACCAAACCTTCCGAACCGTCCATCCGGGTGCGGCTCACGGTGGTGCGCGGGCGCAACCAGGGGTCCACATCCGAGCTGCAGATGGCCGCAAAACTGGTGATCGGCCGGCGATCCGGTTGCGACCTGGCGCTGTCCGACGACGAGACGGTTTCGAGCGAGCACTGCGAAATCTCCTGGTCGAACAACCGGCTGGTGATCCGGGATTTGCATTCGAGCAACGGAACATTGGTGAATGGCGTTCCGATTTCGGGCGATCAGCCGCTGGAAAATGGCGACCGCGTGGGCATCGGAAAAACCGAGTATCGCGTGGGAGTGGTCTCCGGTTCTTTATGAGATATCTGCCCGGTAACGCACAGCACATCGGCGCGCGGAAAGAGCAGCAGGATGCGTTCGCCTTTTCCGACCCCGCCAACAAGAAGTTCCTGGCCCACGCAGGATTGCTCGCGGTGGTGTCGGACGGCATGGGCGGACTGGCCCACGGCCAACAGGCCAGCTCGGCCGCGGTCCGCGCGTTCTTGACCGGGTATGAGCGGAAATCGCGGCAAGAGACGATCCCGGCGGCGATGCATCGCGGTCTTGAGGCGGCTTTCCATGCGGTGCAAGGACTGAACCAGGGCGGCGGCGGCCAGGGCGGCGCCACGCTGGCCGCCGCCGTCGCGCATGAGAACCAGTTGTATTGGGTATCGGTAGGCGACAGCCGTTTGTATCTGCTCCGGCGCGGCCACCTGGTCCAGTTGAGCCGCGATCACAGCTACCGGGAAAGACTGTTCGACCAGGTGGCCGGCGAGCGCCTCGGCCTGGAGGACGCATTATCGAATCCGGAACGGGAGCATCTCACCAGCTATCTGGGCGTGGTGGGTTCGCCCGAAGTGGACGGCAACGTGAAGCCGTTTTTCCTGGAGCCGGAGGACTATGTATTGCTGTGCACGGATGGCGTGTACCGGTCGCTTTCAGACCGGGAATTTGTGTCGGCATTCGCCGGAGGCAGCGCCAGCCAGGGGTGTGAGGCGATAAAAGCGATGGTTTTGGCGCGGGCTACTCAACAGCAGGACAACCTCACGGTAGTGGCGTTTCGTTGTGAGGGCCAAAGCGCGGCCGCCGCTATTTCGAATCTGCGGCCCAAAGTAGTGGTGGGCGCGGCTTGTTTGCTGTTCTGCGCCAACCTCCTCGCGGCGGATCTGGCTTGGAACACTTTGCGCAAGCAGAACTACGTTCCCAAGTCCGGTACCGGTACCGAACAGAAAGACCTTATTCCCGGCCCCTCCAACAACGATCCGTCCGAAAAGAAGCCTTCGCCGATGAAGCCCGGGAAGGACACGCCGCACCAAGAGCCGACGGCGGAGCCGGCCGCGGAACAGCAAGATCCGGGAGCCATTCCCCCCGAGACCAATTCCGCGGACAAGGATACGGCCGGCGGGACAACCGTCAAGAAGCCCGGTAAGGGCGCGAAGAAGGATACGCAACACAAACCGCCGCCGGACAGGAACTGAACCGCCGGTGCGCATATAGGGAGACGCGATGGAACGGGATCCAAACCTACCTTCATATACGGAGCTCAACCCGCTGAAGGCCATGCGGCCGCAACTGGTCAAGAAGGGCTATATCATTCCGGCCTGCCTGGGCATCCTGGGCATGTTTGGCATGATGTACGAATTGGTGTCGGGCGCCAAGAACGAATTCTGGTTCATCGCCGCATGTTTTGTGGTGGTGGGGGAACTGGGGCTGATCTACGCTCTCTGCGGCAAGCGCAAGCCGTGGTGGTTGATGGCGGGAACCGTGGTGGCGACAGCCGTTCTGCTGAAACTGTGCGAACACTTCGTGGGCTCGCTGAACGATCTGCTGATTTTCAAGTACGACAAACTGACCGTGCTGATCGGTCCGGGCATAGTCGAGGAGCTTTTCAAATCGATTCCGGTCTTTGCACTGGCCGCGTTCGCCATCAACTCCCGCGATCGGTGGGCCAAGATTATTGGGGTCACCGAACCTCTGGACGGAATTCTTATCGGCTCGGCGGCGGGCTTCGGATTCGCGCTCGCGGAGACGTTCCTGCAGTACAGCGGCAGCGGAGAGCTGATTATGTGGCGGTTTCTTTCCGATATCTTCGGTCATGCCGCCTATAGCGGCTATTTCGGCTACTTTATCGGGCTGGCTGCGATGCGAAGGCGAGACAGCTTCCGCACCATATTAATTGGGCTGGGGTTTTCGTTCCTGGTCCACAATGCGTGGGACTTCTTTGCCGCCAACGAGATCACGCTCGGACTGATTCCGGTGGCGGTCCTCTCGTATGCGGGTTTCGTGGCGGCCATCCTGAAGGCGCGGCAAATTTCCCCTTCCCGCTCGGAGAACTTCGCCACGGTGCGCATCGATCGTCCGGAACCTCCCGTGCCCATGGACCATGCGAGAGTTGCGGAGCCGTCCACCAGGATTACGCTGGTGGGCCTGTCCGGGCCGGCTACGGGTCAGCGGTTTCGCATGAGCCCGCAATCGGTCAAGATCGGCCGCGACGCGGGGGAGTGCCAGATCGTGCTGGCGGACGGCTCCGGGAAGATCTCGAAAGTTCATTGCGTGGTGGGGGTGGATTCGACGGGCGCGCGGCTGTTCCTGGAAGACCAGCACTCCACCAACGGGACGTTTTTAGGCAGCGGCGAACGGCTGCTTCCGGGACAGCGGATGCATCTCATTTCCAACGCGACGTTTTACCTGAGTACGCCGGCGGTCATGTTTCAGGTGATTGCGGAATAGGGACGGACCTGCATAGATGGCTTTCATAACGGCTTCCATATCGAACACGGGCGGGCGGGCTGCCAACGAGGACAACTCCGGCTTCCTGGAGGCATCGGGCGCCGGATGCTGGGTGGTGGCCGATGGGCTGGGCGGCCACGGAGGAGGCGCGACGGCCTCGCGGCTGGCCGTGGAGGCGGTGCTGGCATCTTTCCGCGCGAATCCCGGCATTACCTCGGATGCCTTGTCGGCTCACCTGGCGGCGGCCCATGCGGCTATTCTGCGCCAGCAGGTCGAACCCGCGCTCTCTCAGATGCGCAGCACCGTTGTGGTACTTCTGGCCAATGCGGAGACCGCCATCTGCGGACACGTCGGGGACTCACGGCTGTACCATTTTCGGGGCGGGGCCGTGGAGTTTCAAACGGTCGACCACAGCGTGCCCGGGGCTTTGGCGGCCAGCGGCGCCATCCAGCTTGACGATATCCGCTTTCATGAAGACCGGAACCGGGTTTTGCGGAGCCTTGGGAACGACGGAGACGTCAATCCGGTCATTGAGGAGCTGTCTCTGAACCCGGGGGACGCGTTCCTGCTCTGTACCGATGGTTTCTGGGAATACGTGACGGAAATGGAGATGGAGGCCGACTCGGCCAAGGCGCAGGCGCCCGCCGATTGGCTGCGGTTCATGGCATCGCGGCTGTTGAGCCGGGCTAAACCGGAAAATGACAACTGGACGGCGATGGGGGTATTTTTCGGTTCGCAAACCGCGCCGGTGACGGAGCGGCACGCGAAAGGCGGCGGGACGAAGCGGCGCCGGCTGAGCCTGATGGAGAAGTTTTCCTGGGTGGCGATCTTCTGTCTGACCGCTACCTTACTGGTTTTCCTGGGCGTCGCTCTGTATCCCGAACGAGTCGCGGCCATTTTGAAGAAACGTCCTCTGGGTCCGCACCGGCATGAGAGGACCATGAATCCGCGCGGGAAAACGGGAAAGAGATCGGAACCGTCCGAACAGAAGCCGGTCCAATGAAAGGACGCTACAGACCATGAGCGACCAGACGGGGCAGGCTATCCTCGGCTTGTTAATCCTGTTCGTGATGGGAGTCGTCGCGATCGTCGGCTACATTGCGATCTGCGGGATTCTGTGGCGTTTGGGGCGGAAGTTCCAGGATGAGGGCTTTTTGGCATATTGCATTCCCGTCTACCAGTGGGTGCTGATGTGCCGATGTGCCCAGGTCTCGGGCTGGCATGCGGCGGCGCTGTACGTTCCGGTTCTGAATTATGGCGCCGCGATCTGGATCTTCGGGAACATTGCGCGGCGCATGGGGAAAAGCTTCTGGGGCTATGGACTGGGCGTGCTGGTGTTCGTGCCGCTCCTGATCCTGGCGTTTGGCAACGCGAAGGTGGTTGAGGAGAAGGACGAGGGACTGGATGATCAGGGGGACGCGGCGGAAATCAGGCGCTATCTGCTGAGCTGTGTGCAAGGGGAGATCGCCGGATCGCGGATCGAGATCCCGCCGGGAAGCATCGTGATCGGACGCAGTCCCCAACAGGCGCAGATCGTCCTATCCCATCCGCATGTCTCCTCGAGCCATGTGCGGGTCTGGACGGAAGCCATGGCGGGAGGGGTGCGGATCTGGATGGAAGATTTGAATTCCATGAACGGCACTTCGTTCCGGCGCGGCATAGAGGCGGGCTGGACCCCCCTCAAGGGAACGGGAATTCCGTTGAGCGAAGGGGACATGATCCGGATTGCCGACGGCGTCGCGGAGTTTCGGGTGATCGGGGACTGACTGAGGGAGAAGTAAAACGTGAACCAACACAATCATCTTTGCATGGGCTGCATGAGGGAAAAGGGCGCCGTGGACCTGTGTCCGGCCTGCAACTGGCGCGAGGGTACGCCCGCTGCCAGCATCTTGGAACTGGCGCCGGGGACGGTCATCAACGGGGTGTACGTGCTCGGCCGCGTGGTAGGGGAGGGTGGCTTTGGCGTCACGTATATTGGTTGGGATCTGGCGAACCGGCGCCGGGTAGCGGTGAAAGAGTACTTCCCGCGAACGGTGGCCACCCGCACCGCCGGGTCGAGCATGGTCACGCCTCTTGCGCCGCAATCGGCGGAGGACTTCGAGTATGGCCTGAAGCGCTTCTCCGAGGAATCGCGGGTGCTCACTATGTTTCGCGATCATCCGTGCATCGTTTCCTGTCTGGACTTTCAGAGCGCCAACGGCACGGCCTACCTGGTAATGGAGTTTCTGGAGGGGAAGACACTGGCCGCGTACTTGCGCGAACGAAATGGCCGGATGGGGTGCGAGCCGGCATTTAACGTGACCATGCGCATCCTGGATGGGTTGCGCGAAGTTCACCACCACGGCCTGCTGCACCGCGACGTCAGCCCCGACAATATTTTCCTGACCCGGACCAATGGCGTGAAGCTTCTGGATTTCGGCGCCGCCCGCTTCGCCATGGGGGAACGGAGCCAGAACCTTTCGGTAATTCTGAAACCAGGTTACGCCCCGCCGGAACAGTATCTGCGGCGCGGCCGGCAGGGTCCGCAAACCGATATTTACGCCACGGGGGCAACTTTTTACAGGGCGGTGACCGGGCAGGTCCCGCCGGAAGCGTTGGAGCGAAAGACTCACGATAGCCTGGAGCCTCCCAGCCGTCTGGGGGTGACCGTGGAACCGCACGTGGAAAAAGCCATGATGCGGGCGATGTCGCTCGAAATGCGGGATCGTTTCAAGACCGCGCAAGACTTCCAGGAAGCGCTGCGGCGTTTCAAGGTGGATACCAATCCTGAGCGAAAGCCGGCAGCCGCGCGCGTGCCCAACATCTACCTGGCTTATGCGGTGGGAGCGCTTCTGGGCGCCTTGGTATACCTTCCTTTCCTGTTCCCCTCCCGCTTCGGTTGGGCGGGGACACCCCATCCAGCCCCCACCATAGCCCGTCCGGCAGCCCCGACCGGTTCGAACTCGCCACTCCCTTCGCCAGCGGCCAGTCCGGCCATTCAGATAAGTTACGGCACGTTCGAGGCGAATCTCACGGGCGGGCGCGTTAGCGCGGATATTAACTTTCAGATAAGGCCATTCGAGGGCCGCCACGGCTGTGCAGTGCTGGTTCTGGCAGACGGGGCCGGCGCCTACTTGTTGAATTCTTCCGGAAAGACGTTTGAAGTGCTGAGAGATTTCACTTCCAGCAACGACCAGGCTCCGGTTTCGGTCCATTTCGACGACGCGGCGCCCGCATCGGCCACAGCCGCGGATCCAACGCGCAAACTTGCGGCGCAGACGATTCTGTTCGCCAACCCATGCAGCGTCGCGGACGACCCTTTGATTTCCAAATCCGTCGCGATCCCCGTGCGGACGCCGTAGTGACCCTACAAGGAATTCCGCCCCTTTTTCCACCGATTGCGCATCTTAGTATGGGCGCGGAGTAAACTGATAGGAATGTTTGGGGCGCACTCAAGGATGAGACCAGTTAGTTAGCCGGAGGAGAATATGGATAACGCCGCGGCTCCCGCCTATAAAGCCAACCTGGCTGCGACGCTATGCATGGGTTGCATGGCGCCCGCGACGGGCGCTCCGTTCTGCCCGGCATGCGGCTGGCAGAAAGGCGCTGGCGCAGGAAGCGTACTGCATCTGCCCCCGGGCACTCTGCTGCACGATTGCTACCTGGTGGGACGGGTGCTGGGACAAGGCGGCTTTGGCATCACATACATGGGGTGGGATACCCAGCTTCAGCGGAAGGTGGCCATCAAGGAATATTTTCCGCAAGTGATTGCCTCGCGGCTGCCGGGTGGATCGACGGTAGCGCCCACGGGGGCCCGTGTGCAATCCGACTTCGAGCACGGACTGGAAGGCTTCATGAACGAGGGCCGGATTCTGGCCCGCTTCGCCGATCACCCCTGCATCGTTTCGGTGCTCAATCTTTTCGAAGGGAACCGGACCGGGTACCTGGTGATGGGTTACCTGGACGGCGTCACGCTCTCGCAGTCCCTGACCGCGGCGGGCGGGAAGCTGGCATACGATACGGCGCGCGAGATCATGATCCGGGTTCTGGATGGTTTGCGCGAGGTACACGGCCAAGGATTGCTGCATCGCGACATCAGTCCGGACAATATCTACCTGACACGGCAGGGGCCCGTGAAAATTCTGGACTTCGGCGCCGCCCGAATGGCGGTCGGCGAGCGCAGCCAGAGCCTTTCGGTTGTGCTGAAAGAAGGCTACGCTCCCGAGGAACAGTATCGGCGGAACGGCAATCAAGGACCGTGGACGGATATATATGCCACGGCCGCAACGTTCTACCGGGCGATTGCCGGCGTCACGCCGCCACCGGCCCTGGATCGCCTTGCCGACGACCGGCTGGTACGGCCGTCGGCCTACTGCCCGAATCTGCCGGGCGAATCCGAGACTGCGATTCTGAAGGGCATGGCGATTCGTGCGGCGTCGCGGTATCAGAGTGTCGAGCAGTTTCAGCACGACCTGATGGGCCGCATTATTGCCGACCCCCCATTTCCCCCAGGTCCGGGTGACGGCAAACCGCCGGAATCCGGCGGTTCCGCGGATCGCAAAACCAAGCCGCGGTGGATAGCCATCGGAATTGGCGGCGCCTGTGTGGCCTTGTTGTTGGTTGGCTGGATGGCGCGGAGCCTGCTCTATTCTCATTATGAAACCGCGGGCGAAGCGTCCTATCGGAGTGGCGATTATGAGATGGCTAAGTCCTATTTCGAGAAGGCCGCGGACGGCGGAAATGCCGCCTCTGAAATGAATTTGGGGCGGCTGTACGCCAGAGGCGAAGGCGCGACCGCGGACTACGGGCAGGCCCGTCAATGGTATGAAAAAGCCGCCGCCGCCGGAAACTCCGAGGCCATGGACAATCTCGGTTTTCTATACGACAACGGTCTTGGCGTGTCTCAGGATTACGCTCAGGCGCTCAAGTGGTATCGGGAAGCGGCGGCCGCCGGTAACGCCGACGCCATGGTGCGTCTTGGCATTCTGTATCACGACGGCTCGGGAGTAGCGCAGGATTATGACCAAACGCGCCAGTGGTACGAGAAGGCCGCCGCACGAGGCAGCACTCGCGGGATGACCAATCTTGGTCTAATGTACGAGGGTGGCCTGGGGGTGAGCCGGGATTATGGGCACGCGCGGCAGCTCTATGAGAAAGCGGCAGCCGCCGGCAGTCCCGCCGGCATGACTCTTCTGGGAGTACTCTATGACAATGGTCACGGCGTCACGAAGGACGTTGACCAGGCTCGTCACTGGTATGAAAAGGCCGCCGCGGCCGGCGATCCCCGGTCTATGACCTACCTGGGCGATATCTACGGAACGGGCCGCGGAGTCACCCGGGATTTCGCGCAGCAGCGCGCCTGGTACGACAAGGCGGCGGGAACGGTTATCCCTCGGGCCGTCGACGCGAACATGAACGAACGTTACATCGCCAGTGGCCGTGCGTCGGCGATGCTGATCGTGGGAGATATCTATCGGTCTGGCCAAAACTCCACCCCGGACTACGAACAGGCGCGTCTGTGGTACGAAAAGGCCGCGGCCGACGGGAACGCCGAGGCCATGGCCAGAATCGGCCAGATGTACCTTCTCGGGCAGGGAATCGACCGGAATTACGAGCAGGCTCGCCAGTGGTACGAGAAATCCGCCGCGGGCGGCAGCTCCGATGCGATGAACGATTTGGGGGTCTTGTACTTTAACGGCGAAGCCGTAACGCAGAGTTACGAGCGAGCTCGCCAGTGGTATGAGAAATCCGCTGCCGTCGGCAACGCAACCGCCATGAAGAACCTGGGACAGATGTACGATCTCGGCAATGGCGTTGCGGTGGACAAGGCCCAATCCATACAGTGGTACGAAAAAGCCGCCAACGCAGGCAACACCGATTCCATGGTGATCGTAGCGGAGCGGATCTTACAGGATAGTGACGTGTCCCATGTTGCTCCACTGGAAAAATTGGAGTTATTACAGAAACTGGAGCAAGCGCGGCAGTGGATTGAAAAGGCCGCGGATGCGGGCAACCTGAAAGCCAAGGTACTGCTGCCAACCGTGAACGCGATCATACAGGGAGTTCAGTCGCACCAATGAGCCCCCCAACCCAAAATGCGGCGATCCTTTGTATGGGTTGTATGGCCCCGGATACGGGCGCACCCGTCTGCCCGCATTGCGGTTGGCGGAAAGCCGCTGACGCCGGAAGCGTGCTGCACCTGGCTCCAGGCACTATCCTGAACGGCTGCTACCTGGTGGGACGGGTTCTGGGGCAGAGCGCCTTTGCCATCACCTACCTCGGGTGGGACCTGCAGCTGCAACGGAAAATCACCATCCAGGAATACTTTCCGCAGGCGATTGCCTCCCGGGCGCCGGGAAGCTCGACGGTAGCCCCTATCGGCGCCGAGGCGGAGGCCGATTTTCAATACGGCCTCGAGAGTTTCAAGAGCGAGGGCCGGAAACTGGCCCGCTTCGGCGATCACCCGTGCATCGCCGCCGTGCTCAACCTCTTCGAGGCCAACAATACCGCCTATTCGGTGATCGGATACCTGGAGGGGACGACACTGACCCAGTTCCTGGCCGCTTCCGGTGGAAAGCTTTCCTGGGAGGTGGCGGTCCAAATCATGATGCGGGTGATGGACGGGTTGCGCGAAGTACACGCGCAGGAAGTTCTGCATCGCGACATCAGCCCCGACAATATTTACCTCACGCGTGAAGGACCGGTAAAGATCCTCAACTTCAGCGCCGCCCGTTTCGAAGCCGGCGAGAGGAGCCTGAACCCCTCGGTATGGGCGAGAGAAGGCTATTCGCCCGAAGAGCAGTATCTGAGGCGCGGCAACCAGGGTCCCTGGACGGATGTCTATGCCACCGCGGCCACGCTGTACCGCTCGATCACGGGTGTCACACCGCCGGCGGCGCTCGAAAGACTGGAAACCGACACGTTGAAGAGCCCGCGAGAACTCGGGATCTTCATTCCGCCGGCCGCGGAAGCGGCTCTGATGCGCGGGCTCTCGTTGCACGCGGGCGACCGGTTCCAATCGGTGGAAACCTTCCAGGCGGCGCTCGGGATTATTGCCGGCCCTCCGCCACCGCCGCCGCCTCCACCGGCGCCGGGCTATACCTTGTTCGATGCCGGTTCGGTGGGGCTGGCGACGTTCCTGGGGTCGCCGATAGCGGGGACCGTCTTGATGGCGATCAACTACGGCCGCCTAGGAATGGGAGGCAGCGCCGCGGCGGCTGTCATTATGGGGCTGTTTTTGTTGGGCCTCTCCATTCTACTCGGCTACCTGGCGCCGGCGGTCGTATCAATGGCTATCCCCATCGGGATGTACTTCGCCGTCAAGACCGGCGCGGAGTATCTGCAAGGTCCGGCGGTGAAATCGCATGTAAGCCAGGGTGGGCGCTTGGCCTCCAGGTGGGCGGCCGCCGGCATTGGAGCCGGGTTTCTAGCCGCAATTGGGGCCGTGATCCTGATTGGCGTATATGGGAGTTCACTCCTGTCCGGCCCCAAAATCGTTGTCGGATCGAAGGATGAGGTCTATTACACCGGATCCGCGACTAAGGAGAACGCCCAGGCCTTGGGCGATGCGCTAAAGACAGCGGGCTATTTCACCGATCGCGGGGTTACCGTCATATTGTGGAAAGGCCGGAATGGCGCCGTGGTGTCGTTCACCGTCAAGGAGGGCATTTGGGACCGCCCGGAAACGATCGCGGCCTTTGAAGAAATTGGACGGCAGATAGCTCCCTCGGCCGGTGGTTTTCCGATTCAGGTCCGCCTGGTGAACGCCTCGCGAGAAGACAAAAAAGATCTGACGGTGGGCAGAGTGGGAATCGGCCGCCAGGATGAGATTTACTATTACGGCACGGCGACCGAAGCGGAAGCCTTAGCGCTCGGCCAGGCCCTGCGGGCTGAGAATTACTTAAGCGATTCGGGAGCCACCGTCTTTTTGTCGAAGGGCGGGGAGGGCACGGTGGTCACGTTCGTTCTCAAGGATGGCTTCTGGGAGGACCCCGCACACGTCGACGGTTTTGAACAATTGGTGCGCCGGATCGCCCCTTCCGTGGGTGGTCTTCCGATTGTGCTTCACCTGACGAATTCCCATCTGGAACTCCAGAGGAATCGAACGGTCAATTGACCACTGCGTAGAGAGCCGTCATAGGGAAACAGAAATGGAAAACGCATCGGGGATTCAGCGAGAAGGAGATCGAGCCGTGGCGGGGCGTTGTATGGGTTGCATGGCGCCGGACTCGGGCGCAGCCTTCTGCCCGCATTGCGGTTGGGACCGAACGGCGAACGCCGGGAGCGTGCTGCACTTGGCCCCAGGCGCCGTTCTGCATACCTGCTACCTGGTGGGCCGGGTTCTGGGCCAGGGCGGCTTTGGCATCACCTACATCGGTTGGGACATGCAGCTTCAGCGGAAAGTCGCCATCAAGGAGTACTTCCCGCAGGTGATCGCCTCGCGGGTGCCGGGAGGTTCGACGGTAGCTCCCAGCAGCGCCCAGGCGCACGCCGACTTTCAGCACGGTCTCCAGGGCTTCATGAGCGAGGGCAGGATACTGGCCCGCTTCAGCGATCACCCGTGCATCGTCTCCGTGCTCAATCTCTTCGAAGCCAACCATACCGGGTACCTGGTGATGGGATACCTGGACGGGATGACGATGGCGCAGTCCTTGGCCGCTGCCGGTGGAAGGCTTCCCTGGGAGGTGGCGCGCGAGATCATGATGCGAGTGATGGACGGATTGCGCGAGGTACATGCCCAAGGACTTCTGCATCGCGATATCAGTCCGGACAACATCTACCTGACACGGCAAGGGCCGGTAAAGATCCTGGACTTCGGCGCCGCCCGTTTTGAAGCCGGCGAGAGAAGCCAGAGTCTCTCGGTAGTGTTGAAAGAGGGCTATGCACCCGAGGAACAGTATCGGCGCAGCGGCAACCAGGGTCCGTGGACCGATGTCTATGCCACCGCGGCCACGCTGTATCGCTCGATCACGGGCGTCACGCCGCCGCCGGCGCTCGACAGACTTCACGGCGACACCTTGAAGAGCCCGCGGGCACTCGGAGCCGCGATTCCACCGGATGGCGAAGCCACGTTGATGCGTGCCCTGGCGGTACGGGCCGGCGACCGGTTCCAATCGATCGAATCGTTCCAGGAGGCTCTGCAAGGAAAGCCGAAAGTCGTCCTTACGCCGAAGCCGCCCAGTCCAGCCAAATGGATCTGGATCGGCGTGCTTCTGCTGGTGGTGGTGATCATGGGGCTGCTGATCCATCACAAGATTGAACGGGACCAGGTCATTGAAGCCCAGAGGCAGGAGGAAGAACGAGCGCGGACCGAGGCCGACCGCGTGCGCCGTGAAGCGGAAGCCGCCGAAGCCGAACGCACGCGGCAGGCCGCAGAGGCCAAACAACGCGAACAGCAATCGGTGGCCGGCGCCGAAGAGCTTTCGACCCGTTTTGACGTGTGGCTGAAACAGCGCAGGCTGGAAATGGGTGCGCAATCCGTCACGGTAACGTTCCAGAACGACTGCACGGTCGGCCCAGTGCGGGTTGTGATGCGATTTAAAATGCCGGACGACACGAATCGTTGGATGACTTCGGGCTGGTGGAGCGTGGATCCCGGGAAAACGCTCCAGCCCATGATTGTGACGGCCAACGGCAATCTTTATTTTTGGGCGCAAGACGCCACCGGGACATGGAATGGCAACAACGATTCCACCTCGGTGACGGCGCCGATAGTCAGTAACAACTTTGTCCACGTGGACGGCGCCGAAATTCAGGGAACGGACAAGCGGACGGTCAGCATGTTCCACAGGCTCTACGACAAATGGGGCAATTACACGGTGAAATTCACATGCGCGGACGGGCATTAACGGGGGCGGACGCCGTCCGCGGGGCGCACGCACTTCTCGTCAACCGGTATACTACGAATACTCCCCATGCGCTACCTGCCGCTTATTTTGAAGAACTGTTGGCGCAACCGCCGTCGCACCATTTTGACCATCGCGAGCATTGGCGTTTCCATGTGTCTGCTGGGAGTTATGATCTCCATGTACCATGCGTTCTACATGGGCGATCCGGCGCCGGCTCAGGCGGTCCGCCTGGTGGTCCGCAACCGCATTTCCATCACGCAGCCCATCCCGCTCTCTTACCGGAACCGCCTCCAGCAGTTCCCCGGAGTGCGGGACGTCATGGTGGCCAACTGGTTCCAAGGCGTCTACAAAGATGCGCGCGATCCTAAAAATCAGTTCGCGCGCTTCGCCGTCGATCCCGAAAAGCTATTCCAAATCTACGGTGAGTACCGGATTCCGGAAGATCAGAAACAGGCATTTCTGCGCGAACGCACGGCGTGCGTCATCGGACGCGACGTAGCCAACAGCCTTCACCTCAAACTAGGCGACCGGCTCCCCATCAAGGGCGACATTTTTCCGGGAGATTTCGAGTTCACGGTTCGGGGCATCTTTGACAGCCCCAGCGCCAGCCAGGTGATGTATTTCAACCGCGAGTACCTCGAACAATCCATGTCCGAACGGCGGCGCGGATTTGTCGGCCTGTACTATATGCGAATCGACGACCCGGCCCACTCCGGCAGTATCGCCGAAGCAATCGACAAGGAATACCAGAACGCCCCCTACCAGACGAAGACCGAAAACGAGCAGGCTTTCGTGGTGGGCTTTCTCGCCTTGCTGGGCAACGTCAAAATGTTCCTGTTCGTGATCTCGGCCGCGGTGATGTTCACCATTCTGCTGGTCTCGGCCAACACCATGGCGATGTCGGTACGCGAACGCGTGCGCGAGATCGGTGTGCTGAAGACCTTGGGCTTCACGCCTTCGGCTGTCCTGGGGATGATTCTGGGCGAGGCCTGCGTCATATCGGTGGCAGGCGGCTTGTTGGGCTATCTGATCTCCACGATGCTGATGCAAATGGTCGCGAAGAGTCCGGTCGGCGGTTTTCTGCCGGCCATGCCGCTGATTGAGGCGCCGGTGGCGGCGACGTGTATCGCAATAGCGGCGGTGATCGGGGTGGTCAGTTCGCTGGTTCCGGCAGCCGGGGCTTCGCGCCTGTCCATCGTGGAGGCGCTGCGGAGCAGCGATTAATTTTCATGGCCATCCCCCTCTCTTACAACCTGCGGAACCTGGTGGTTCGCAAGACCACCACTCTGATGACCGCGCTCGGAATCGCGCTTACCGTGGCCATGCTGCTGGCGATTCTGGCCCTGGTCAACGGCCTGCGTGTGACGCTCATGGCGTCCGGCGACCCGCTCCGCGTCGTGGTGCTCCGCCAGGGGTCCGATTCGGAATTGGTGAGCAACTTCGTTCGGACGCAGTTTCAGGACATCAAGTTCAAGCCGGGCATCGCCACAGGCAAGGACGGCCAGCCGCTGGCTTCGCTCGAAATGGTGACCATCATCAACCTGGCGCGGGAGGACAATGCCGACATCAACGTCAATATCCGCGCCCTGCTGGGGGTGGGACGCGAACTGCGCCCCAATGTGCACATCGTGAGCGGCCGCTGGTACCAGCCCGGGCTGCGCGAGGTGGTGGTGGGCAAAATGCTTCCGCTGCAGCACGAGGCGGCGCACGTCGGCAAAAAGATCCGTTTCGGGCGCGGAGACTGGGAGATCGTGGGCATCATGGACGGGGGGGGCGGCGCCACCGACAGCGAAATCTGGGCGGACCTGAACCAGGTTTCAAGCGATATGCAGCGCACCGAGGTCCTCAGCTCCGTGACCGTTAAAGCCGTGGACGCGGTGGCCGCCAAAGCCCTGATCAACGACATCGGTAACGACCAGCGGCTCGATTTAACGGCCATCTCCGAGAAAGACTACTACGCCCAGCAGACCAATTCCGCCGATCCCATCAAGTTCATCGGCATCTTCGTCGCCATCGTCATGGCCGTGGGCAGCAGCTTCGCCGCCATGAACACGATGTACGCGGCGGTGGCGCGCCGCTCGCGCGAAATCGGGACCCTGCGCGTGCTGGGATTTTCACGCGGCAGCATTCTGTTGAGTTTCTTTTTGGAATCGGTGCTGCTGTCCCTGCTGGGCGGCCTGCTGGGATGCCTGCTGGCCTTGCCGCTGAATGGCCTGACCACGCAAGTAGGCGCTAACTTCGCGACCATGGCATTCGCGTTTCATGTGACGCCGCAGATCATGGCGATCGGCCTGGCCTTCGCTCTAATTCTGGGGAGCCTGGGCGGATTGTTCCCCGCGCGCATGGCCGCGCGAAAGGAGATTCTCACCGCCCTCCGGGAAGTTTGAGCTGGTTATGGACGCGGAACTCAAGAACCTGCAAATCGACCGCTCCAGCCGGCGCTCGTCGCAAGGGCCGGCGCGATGGGCCACGGCGTGGATTGTAGGCGGCGTCATTCTGCTGGTGCTGGCCGGCGGCTACAGCCTGCTTTCCGGCAAGCTGCAACAGGCCCCGCTGGTCGAAACCGTCCGCGTACAGGCCGTCAGCGCGGCCAGCGCTCCCGAGGGCGTGGTGCTCAATGCCACAGGGTACATCGTGGCGGCGCACCGGATTGAAGTGGCGGCGAAAGTGATCGGCAAGGTGAACTGGATCGGCGTCGACAAGGGCGACCATGTTACGGAAGGCCAGGTGCTGGTGCGCCTGGAAGACGACGAATATCAGGCCCAGTTGCTGCAGGCCAAGGGGCAGCTCGCCAACCTGCAGGCCAAGCTGGACGAAGCCAACCACGGCTCGCGTCCCGAAGAGATTGCGCAGTCGCTCGCCAATTTGAATTCCGCCAAATCGGATCTGGACAACGCTCGCGTCAGCCTGGACCGCGCCCGCAAACTGGTGAAGGAGCAGCTCACGCCCCAGCAAGCCGTGGACGATGCCGACTCACGCTACGACGGCGCTGTGCACAAGGTGGATTCGCTGCAGAAGGCCTACGAACTGGTGCGGTTGGGACCGCGGCAGGAGGAGATCGCGTCCCTTCGAGGCGCCGTGGACCAGGCTCGCGGCGCGCTGAATTACGCCGAGACCAACCTCGCCAATACCATTATTCGGTCGCCCATCACCGGCACCATTCTGGAGCGCGAAGTGGAAAAGGGCGAGTTCGTGACCACCAGTTTCGTGGGCGATCGCGGCGCCAAAGGCTACGTGGTCTCGCTCGCCGACCTCAACGATCTGGAGGTGGAGCTCGACATCAGCCAGAACGATTTTGCCAAGCTGCACGCCGCCCAGCGCGGCGTCATTACCACGGATGCCTTCCCCGACCGCAAGTACGACGGCTTCATCAAGGAGATTTCTCCCGAAGCCAATCGCCAGAAAGCCACCGTGCAGATCAAGGTGAAGGTGGCGAAGCCCGATTCCTATCTGAGACCCGAAATGAACGCGTCGGTGGCGTTTCTGTCCGATCCGAAACCCGCGCGCACAGCGAGCGACACCCCGAGCAAACCGGTGGTGATGATTCCCGCCTCGGCGGTGCACGATGGCGCGGTTTTCGTGGCGCTGGATGGCCGGGTGGTGCGCCGCGCCGTGAAGACGGGAGCCACCAGCGGCTCCAGTATCCGCATTGAAGACGGCCTGATCGGGGGCGAGGACCTGATCCCGAATCCGCCGGCTGGGCTCAAGGATGGCGACAAGATTCGCCAGAAAGTTTGAACTATGAGTGAAACCGTAATCCGGACCCGCAATCTGACGAAAGAGTTCATCCGCGACGAGTTTCATGTGGTGGCGCTCAAGGATGTCACGCTGGAGGTGCCCAAGGGGGAATTCGTGGCGCTGATGGGGCCTTCGGGCTCCGGTAAATCTACCCTGCTGCACCTGGTTGCCGCGATGGATCGGCCCACCGGAGGCGACATCCAGGTACTGGGCCACAACCTGCGCGAGTTGAGCGATCGCGCGATTGCGCACTGGCGCAATGAGCACGTCGGCTTCATCTTCCAGCAATTCAATCTCATCCCCGTACTGACCGCGCTCGAAAACGTCGAACTGCCGCTCAAACTCACCAACCTGAAAAAGGCCGAACGGCTGGAGCACGCCGCCACCGCGCTGAAGCTAGTCGGACTGGGCGACCGGATGAAGCATTTCCCGCGCCAGCTTTCGGGCGGCCAGGAACAGCGTGTCGCCATGGCCCGGGCCATCGTCACAGACCCGGCTTTGATTCTGGCCGATGAGCCGACGGGCAACCTGGACGCCGCTTCCGCCATGGAAGTCCTCACCATCCTGTCGAAATTGAACCAGGACTTCGGAAAGACCATCGTGATGGTGACCCACGATCCGCACGCGGCGCAATTCGCGACGAAGACGTACCATCTGGAGAAGGGCGAACTGTTGAACGGCGTGACGGCGCACTGACACGTCTTAGTACCACACACCGGCCGAAGCACTATCCTCCGCGAATGCTGTCTGATATCCTGCTCACACGTAGGAGGCGCGCCCAAGTCATGAGTCCCGATCCGTCGACCCCGCCCAATATGGCGGTTTTCGAATACATGCCCAGCAAGCACGTGGAGGCGTTCAAGCGGGCCGCCGGCCATTTTCAAGTGTGGATCCTGGTGCGGCGAGGCAACAAGGAATCGAAACAATGGATTGGCGAAACCGGCTACATTCCGAAGATGCTCGACTGCAAGGCGAAGACCGCCGAAATCGACGTGAACGGGAAGAAATCCACTGCCGGCCTGGTGGTGAGCCCGATTCTGTTCCCCGAGGCCTTCGGGAAGGTGAAGCTCAAGAAAGCCTTGGATGAATGGACCAAGTTCGAACCGCTCCTGTACACCTTCGACCCCAAGACCAACATCGCCGAAGACACAGCCGGCAAGCACTACACGCTGCAGACGGACCCGAAACACCAGCACTATGGCTGTGTCATGTACAAGCCCGTCTTCCGCAAGCTGGCTGAGTATATTCACGCAGACTACGATCTGTATGCCGTGGTATCGTTTGCGGATCCAAAGTCCAATATCAAGGTCTCCGAGAAAGGCTTCGGCGGCGCGGATCACTCCCGCAGCAAGAAATTGCAGGACGTGCAGTATTTCCTGAAAGCCGCCGGTATTCTGCCGGCCCAGGATGCCGGCAGCCCCATGATTCGCCACGGCGAACAGGAGACGTTCAAGACCGATTGGGAAGACGACCTGGACGTGTTTTGGCCCGATGGCAAATCCGTCTCCCCACTCAACGGAGCCGCCGCCATCCGGAACTTCTATGCGATCACACTGAGAGGCCGCAAGCAGTTCAACAAGGACACAGTTGCCGAGTCCGCCGGCGGCAAGTGGGTGAAGACCTGAAGCTCACGCGTAGATGCCGGGGGCTTCGTGGCCGAGCTGCTGAACGTACTCGGTGTAGCTTCCGCCATAGATGCGGGGGCTGCGATCGGTCCCCGTTTCGCCGCCCAGCTCCAGCACGCGCGAGGCGAGACCGCGCAGGAAGGTGCGGTCGTGCGAGACGAAAATCATGGCGCCTTCGAACTGGTGGAGCGCTTCGATGAGCATCTCCTTGGTGGCCAGGTCGAGGTGATTCGTGGGTTCGTCGAGCACCAGAAAATTCGGCGGATTGTACAGCATTCTGGCCAGGGCGAGGCGCGATTTCTCACCGCCGGAAAGCGCGCGGATGCGTTTGTCCACGTCGTCGCCCGAGAATTGGAATGCGCCGGCAAGCGTCCGAAGCGAACCGAGATTGTCTTGGGGGAAATCCTTCAGGAGCTGTTCGATGACTGTGAGTTCGGCATCCAGCACGTCGAGCGATTGCTGCGCGAAGTAGCCCAGTAACAGGCTGGCGCCCAGGCGGACGGTTCCCGCGTCGGGTTCCGCGGCTCCCGAAATCATCTTGAGCAGGGTGGATTTGCCGGCTCCGTTCTTTCCCATCACGGCCCACCGCTCGCCGCGCCGGATAGTGAGCGAAAAACCTTCATAGAGAACGCGCCGGCCGTAGCTCTTGTGCAGATCTTCGATGACGGCCACCTGGTCGCCGGAGCGCGGCGGCGAGCGGAACTCGAACTGCACCACGTGGCGTTTCCTGGGCAGCTCGATCTTGTCGATTTTGTCGAGCGCCTTGATGCGGCTCTGCACCTGGGCGGCCTTGGCGGCGTGGGTCTTGAAGCGCTCGATGAAGCGCTGCTCCTTGGCAAACATGGCCTGCTGGCGGGAGAAGGCGGCCTGCTGATTGGCTTCGCGGATGGCGCGCTCGCGCTCGTAGAAATCGTAGTCGCCGGTGTAGGCGACAATCTCGCCGGAATCGATCTCGGCGATTTTGGTGACGATGCGGTTCATGAATTCGCGGTCGTGCGACGTCATGAGCAGCGCACCGGAAAATGTCTGCAGGAAGTGTTCGAGCCAGATGATGGACTCGATGTCGAGGTGGTTGGTGGGCTCGTCCATCAGCAGGACATCGGGACGGCCGAGCAGCACGCGGGCCAGCGCCACGCGCATTTTCCAGCCGCCGGAGAGTGCGCCGACGTCGCCATCGATCTGGTCGTCCTGGAAGCCGAGGCCGTGGAGCACTTCGCGGGCCTGGGCTTCCAGAGCATACCCGCCCAGGTGTTCGTACTCGTGCTGCAATTCGCCGAACTGCTCCAGGATGCGGTCCATATCGCCGGCCTGGGCGGGATCTTCCATGGCCACGTGCAGAGCTTCGAGCTGGTGGTGAAGATCGCCGACGCGGCCGCTGCCGGCGATGGCTTCGTCGAGCGTGGAGCGGCCCTTCATCTCTTCGACGTCCTGGCGGAAGTAGCCGATTGTAAGGCGTTTGGGGACGGAGACTTCGCCTTCATCCGGCTCTTCCTCGCCGACAATCATGCGGAAGAGAGTAGTCTTCCCGGAGCCGTTGGGTCCGACGAGGCCGACCTTTTCGCCGGGGTTCAACTGGAAGGAAGCGTCGACGAAGATCAACTGCCGCCCGTATTGTTTATTGATATTGGAAAAGGAGATCAAGGGAAACTCTAGAGTACCGAAAAGCATTTTGGGCCGCTGATGATGTTTGGGGTTCAGCGCCCGTTACTTCATGCAATGGAATAGGAACACGTGCTTGGCGTCGTGGAACTGAATCAGATCGGTGGGCTGTTCGTGCGCGGCCAGCCATTGGCGTCCGTTGGGATCGGACGCAATCGGTTCATAGGTGGTCTGTTCCACCCAGAGCGGCTGATGGTCCTTGCGGGCCTCTTCCAGGTGGCGTTCCAGTTGGTCGAGATCGGGTTGGGGCATCCCGATCCACGCGGCTTGCTGGTTGAAATAGCTGATGGTCCACAGATCCGGGTGAAAACGGGAAAACACGATCGGCGTTCCGGGAGGCCATCTGTCCCGTTGGGCCAAGGCGAAGGACAGCGGCGCATTGAGATCGGCGCGGGATTGAGGGTAGATTTCGAACGCGAAGTTCCAGAGCAGCAGGGCGGGCACGAACAGCCGTACCGGAAGATCGACGCCGCGGAGCGTTGTAAACAGAACTGCGATCAGCGGCGGCAAATAGAACAGACGGTAAAAGGTGTTTTGCGGCATCCAAAAGAACAGGAACGCGGAATAGACACCGGCCCACGCGGCCAGCGTAACGGGTGGAGACGAGAACTTGAGGCCTCGTACGATGCGCCACGAACCGATACAGAACGCCGCTGTCGCTGCAATCAAGGCGAGGAACACCGCCTTGGAGATTCCGTCGCCCACGAAATCGCCCACTTTGCCGCCGAAGAAAAGGCGAAACGTCCCCCTGAGGGATAGCAGCGCATTCGTGACCGGGCTGAACGAAAAATTCGAATCGGGCGCATGCCAGGTCACCCATGAGAGAAATCCGGCGAAAGTCGCACGATCGGCGCCGGCGCGGTAAGAGAAGGCATAGGCCGCCGCTACGGGAATCAGGGCGGTTGCCGCGTACGTCCAGCGCGAGCGGCCTTTCTTCAGGGTCAGCAGAGCAACCGGCAGAAACAGGATCGCCAACTGATGAAACAACATCGCACCGGCGTGGGTCAGAGCTGCTGGAACGGTGGTTTCGGGACGTTCGGCCAGCAGGTATGCGCACAGCAGGAAGAAGATCGCCGGGATGTAGGCATTGGCGTCGGAGGCGAATTTCCACCAGGAGGCGGCGAAGGCGAAGATCAGCACTGCGGCGGCGCTCAGACCGGCGGGGACGCCCTTGCGTCGCAGACATTTGTCGAGCAGGAAGACGCAAAGTCCCGCCAGTACTCCGTTGGCTGCCTGCATAACGAACAGAGCGCGCGCATGGAGCCCGACGGCCTCGCACAGGCGGTAGAGCCACGATCCCCACAGCATATAGATAAGGTGGCTCGGGTACAGAAGATCCGCGACGGGAGGCCGCTTCTCGATCTTGATGGCAAAGGCGACGCCATCCCAGTAGAAGTTACGGGTGGGCAGGACGCAGTAAATTAGAAGAGGTAACCCGAGCAGCGGAACGCGCCAGGTGCGAAGTTTGGCCAAGCCGAACTCCAGGTTACCAAATGGGATGGACACGGGAGGCGGCATGACGAAATTGACGCGAAGAAGCCTGTTGCAATCGAGCCTGGCGGCGCCGGCGGTAGCCGCGATATCGTCGGCAGCCGGTGTGCCGGAAGAGCAGGCGCAGGCGCCACCAAGCGTGCCGGGCGGACGCGAGCGGCTGCTGCTGGATTTCGGCTGGCGCTTCCATTTCGGGAATGCCAACGATGTGGCGCAGGATTTCAACTTCCGCGGCAATTTTTCGAAGACCGGAAATTTCCTGCCCGCAGGCGCGCCGCTGTTCGACGACAACGATTGGAAGGCCCTGGACCTGCCGCACGATTGGGCGGTCGAACTGCCTTTCCGGAACGATCCGGCACTGGCCAGCAAAGGCTTCTATCCACTGGGGCGGACGTATCCGGAAACCAGCGTCGGCTGGTACCGGCGGCTGTTCGAACTGCCGGCATCGGCGGCGGGAAAGCGCATCTCCCTCGAGTTCGATGGCGCGTACCGCGAAGCCCTGGTGGTGGTGAATGGGTTTTATGTGGGCCGGCATATCGGGGGCTACGATCCCTTCAGCTTCGACGTCACCGATTTCGTGAATCCGGGTGCGGTGAACGTGGTGCTGGTACGCGTCGACGCGACGCAAAGCGACGGCTGGTTCTACGAAGGGGCGGGCATTTACCGGCACGTGTGGCTGGTGACCACGAATCCGGTACACGTGAAGCTGTGGGGCACGCTGGTGCGGACCGAGGTGATGTCGTCGGGCGATGCGGTTGTAAAAATCCACACTGAAGTAGTGAATGACGGCCAGAGCGACCAGATCGTGCGCGTGATCTCGACGATACTCGACCCGGCCGGCAAGACCGTAAAGAGCGCCACGATCGATCCCCGGCCGATTCCAGGCGGCGCGCAGGATACGCTCGCCTCCATAGCGATCGGCAGCGACAGCCGCGAACACATCTTCGAGCAGCAGGTAATGCTGAACTCGCCCGCATTATGGTCGCTGGAACAGCGAAATCTGTACGAACTGGTGACCGAAGTGGAAGCTGGCGGCGAAGTGACCGACCGGTACGAGACCACCTTCGGCATCCGCACCTGCACGTTCGACGGAGAAAGAGGATTCTTCCTCAACGGTAAGTCCGTCAAGCTCAAAGGGACCTGCAATCACCAGGACCACGCCGGTGTGGGCGCGGCGCTGCCCGATGCTGTGCAATACTACCGCATCCGCAAGCTGCAGGAGATGGGATGCAACGCGCTGCGAACGTCGCACAATCCGCCGACGCCCGAACTGCTGAACGCCGCCGATGAGCTCGGCATGCTGGTGTTCGACGAAACCCGCATGATGTCGTCGAACCCCGAAGGGCTTGCCCAGCTCGAGCACCTGGTGCGGCGCGACCGCAACCATCCGAGCGTCTTTATGTGGTCGATGGGGAACGAAGAGGGCACGGCGGCCACCGATCGCGGGCTGTTGATTCTGACGGCCATGAAAGAAGTGGTGATGCGTTGCGACGGATCGCGGCCGGTTTCGATTGCTCCACTGGGCGGCAACAACATGGGCAAATTCGGATTCGCGGCGTGCGATGTGCAAGGCTACAACTACGCCGATCCGGCCGCCGACGCGTTCCACAAAGCCAATCCCAAGGTTCCGGTGATGGGGACCGAGCAGGTGAGCGCGGTGGCGACGCGCGGCATGTACAAGATGGACCCGGAGCACGGGTATGTGCAGTCCTACGATCCGTACACCACCACGGGGCGCGCCTCCTGCGAGGGCTGGTGGAGTTTCTGCAACGCGCGTCCGTGGCTGGCGGGAGGCTTCATCTGGACCGGCTTCGACTATCGCGGCGAGCCTTCGCCCTACGGCTGGCCCAACATCAGCTCGCAGTACGGCATTATCGATACCTGCGGCTTTCCCAAGGACAGCTTCTTCTACTTCCAGGCGTGGTGGACGGACAAACCGGTGCTGCACCTGTTCCCGCACTGGAACTGGCCGGGCCTGGAAGGACAGGAAATCGCGGTATGGGTGTATTCCAACCTGGATCGCGTAGAGCTCTTCCGCAACGGCCAGAGCCTTGGCGCCAAGGACATGAAGAAGGACTCACACCTGGCCTGGAATGTGAAGTACGCGCCAGGCGCGATTGAAGCGCGCGGCTTCAAGGGCGGGCAGCAGGTGATGTCGGTGAAGCGCGAAACCACCGGGCCGGCGGCGAAACTGGCGATGACTTCCGACCGGCGCGAGTGCTCTGCCGATGGCGAAGATACCCTGATGTTCGCGGTGGAAGTGCAGGACGCGCAGGGCCGCACCGCGCCACTGGCCGATAACGACGTGATCTTCCGCATCAATGGTCCGGGACGGCTGATCGGCGTGGGCAATGGCGATCCGGCCGGCCACGAATCGGACAAGGGCAGCTCGCGAAAAGCCTTCTGCGGGATGTCGATGGCGGTGGTGCAATCCACGAAATCGGCGGGAGAGATCACGGTGGACGCGACATCGCCGGGGTTGACCTCGGCCGGTGTGCGGGTTCCGTCGAAGGCGGTGCAGCTGCGCCCACAAGTGCCGGTGTGGAATCGCGAAGTACCATCGGGCGAGGGCGTAACCGGCTTGTGGCGGCCGGGAACGGGCGCGCAGATCTTCACGCTGCGGCAGAATGGGAGCGGCCTCACAGGGACGGTGGAAGGCCTCGGCGGCGCGCCGGTCGACATCCAGGACGGCAAAGTGGAGGGCGGCGCGATTTCCTTCCGCGCGGGGAACACCACGTATACGGGAACGGTGCGGGGCGATCAAATCGAGGTGCAGTCGAGCGGAGGCGGCCGCGGCGGACGGGGCGGTGGAGCCGCGCAGCCGGAAGCGGGGCCGCGTCCGGCAATTGGACCGCCGCCAGATGGGTCGGATCCATCGCGCCCGCAGTTCGTGGGGTTGGGAGGCGGTCGAGGACCGCAAGGTCCGGTTATGCTGGGACGTGCGCGGAGGTGAACATGTCTCAGCTCCGCTGCGCCAGGTCGTCTCTAAAAAAGCTATTGAGTTCCGCGTAGGGAACCGTGTCGTCGAAGCCGGCAAACGATCCTTCGGCCGCGATCGCGCGCGCCGCGCGAAGGAAGCCGGTCCAGGCGGCGCGGGCCAGGGAGGATCCCACACTGATGCGCCGGACACCGAGTTCCGCCACGTCGGCCACCGTCAGGCCGGTGTTCCCACTCATCAGAACATTCACGGGCTTGGGCCGCACTGCCGCCACCACTTCCTGAATCTCCTCGCGGGTCCGAACGCCGGGCGCGTACAGAACGTCGGCCCCCGCTTCGGCATACGCCTGCAGCCGGCGGACCGATTCCCGCAAGGGGTCCGGATGGCCGGTCAGAAAGCACTCCGCCCGTGCGGTCAACAGCACCTCCGCGCCGGATTCGTCGATGGCTGTCCGCGCCGCGCGGATCCGCTCGGTTGCCAGCGAGACCTCATAGAGCGGATGTCCGCGATCGCCGGTCGCGTCCTCAATCGATAGGCCCGCGATACCCGTCTCGATACACAGACGCACGCTTTCGGCGACGCCTTCCGGATGGTGTGCGTAACCCGATTCGAAATCCGCGTTCACAGGCAAGTCTACGGACGACACGATCTCCCGGATGTGGCGGATCGCCTCCGCGCGGGAGACCGCCCAGTCGCTATCCGGCAGGGCGCGCGAAAATGCAAAACCCGCGCTGGTGGTCGCCAGGGCTGGAAATCCGAGATGGCGCAGGTATCGCGCCGTGCCGGGGTCCCACGGATTGGGAATCACGAAACAGCCCAGTTCATGGAGCTTGCGGAACCGGGCGCGCCGGGAAGTGAAGGGCATCGTGTCCTCCATTGTGGCATCCTACAAGTGCGTGTTGGAACCAGCATATCCAGCGGCCAGAGCGGCGGCGCTCACCATCTTTCCCCACTTCGCCCGTCATTTCGCATCGGGGGCGGAGCATGCCCCCGATGTCGAAGCCATGCAGGTCATGATGGATGCCGCATTCTGGGCCAGCCTGCGGCGGGAAGAGGGATTCATTCCGCGAATCTCGCTGGCTTTCGTCCGGCCGGAACAGGTCCCCAGGCCCCTGCTGTTCGAACAGCGATTGCCGCTCACCGCCCAATCGCTCACCCGCATAGCTCCGGCCGTGGAGCGTCCCGGGATTCACCTGGGCGTCTGCCGCGATGGCGACCTGTTGTCGGTGTGGGGCGCCACTCGCCGGTTGCCGGCCTTCCACTTCGTGCTGGAGGTGGCCGCGCCCGGTCTGCTGGTGGTCAAGCAGAGCCGTTCCATCGAGGCCGCGAAGTTTGTCAATGTCGCGGTTCTGGAGGGCGACCAGATCAAGATCATCGATGAGCGCGCCGCTACGCTCCCGGACTGTCCGGTGCTTTTGATGTCCCTGCTCGGATTGGAAAAGCAGTTTTCGACGGACGGTTCTTCCAGTGTGTGGATCCAGATGGCGGTTTCGATGCGCGCCCACGGCCGCGGTGGATTGCTGCTGATTGTACCGGCGGCCTCCGAAGCCTGGCAGAAGTCCATTCTGCGGCCCATCGTGTATTCCCTGGCGCCGCCGTTTTCGGCGCTTGCCGATCTGATGCAAGCCGACCCCGGCGAGCGGCTCCACCGGTCCTGGGAAGATGCGCTCCGCCGGGCGATTGATGGAATCGCGGGCCTGACCGCCGTAGACGGGGCCACCATCATGACCGGCACGTATGAGTTGTTGGCCTTCGGCGCGAAAATCGTCCGCCGTCCCGGTGAGCGGCAAGTGGAGCGGATGCTGTTGACCGAACCGATCGAAGGCGCTCCCGCGACCATGGTGGAACCGTCCCAATTGGGTGGTACCCGGCATCTTTCCGCCGCACAGTTCGTGAACGACCAGCGCGACGCCATCGCGCTGGTGGCCTCGCAGGATGGGCGATTCACCGTCTTCGGCTGGTCGCCGTGCGAGGAGACGGTCCACGCGCATCGCATCGAGACGCTGCTGTTGTAATTTCCAAGCGAAGCCAAACCGGCGGCGCCAGAGTGATATCCTGATAGCCGAGCCCCAGGAATGTTTCTTCAATTCATTCGCCGGTACGATAAAGCCATGAAATTACTGTCCGCCCTGCCTGTCTTCCTCTTCGGCGCCGTTCTGGCGTTCGGCGCCGATGTCAACATTCCCGTTGAACGCTACGCCCTATCCAATGGTCTGCGCGTAGTCTTGTCGAAGGACAATGCGGTACCTGTGGTTACGGTCTACCTTCTCTACGACGTGGGGGCGCGCGCGGAAGAAAAAGGTCATACCGGCTTTGCGCACCTCTTCGAACATATGATGTTCGAAGGTTCGGCCAATGCTCCCAAGGGAACCCATTTCTCCACCGTTGAATCCAACGGCGGCATGATGAACGGCTCCACGCACCCGGACTTCACGGACTATTTCGAAGTGCTTCCCTCCAACAAACTGGCCACCGCCCTGTGGCTGGAGAGCGACCGCATGCGCAGCCTGGCGATCACCGAGGAGAACCTCAAGAACCAGAAGGAAGCCGTCAAACAGGAGCGGCGCCTGAGCTTCGACAATCGGCCCTATGCCACCGCCATCGTGGATGTGTGGCCGAATCTGATGTACGGGAACTGGCAGAGTTCCCACTCCCTGATCGGCTCGTTCGAAGACCTCAACTCGTCCAGCCTGGAAGACGTCGCCAGGTTTTTCAAGACGTACTACGCCCCCGACAATGCCGTGCTGGTGATTGTGGGCGATATCCAGATTCCCGAAACCAGGAAGCTGATCGAGACCTACTTCGCCGATATCCCCCCGCAACCCAAGGCCAAGCGTCCCGACCTTACCGAACCGGCCTTCGAAGCCCGCACGCAAACGTACAAGGACCCGCTGGCGCGCGTGCCCGGCGTGGTCATAGGCTATCCCGGTCCGAAGCGGCGCTCGCCCGATTTTTACGCCATGTACCTGGTGGACGCCATCCTGACCAGCGGCGACAGCGCCCGTTTCCGCATGGATCTGGTGAAGGGCAGGGAATCCGTGGTTCAGTACGAAGCCAATCTGGGATGGCCGTTCGCCGGGCCGAGGGATTACCGCGATCCCGAAGCCTATGCCATCTTCGTGCTGTACAAGCCCAACTTCACCGGTACTCAAATTGTGGACCAGATACAGGACGAGATCTCGAAGCTCCAGAACGCGCCGCTGGAGGCCAAGGACCTGGACCGCGTGAAGGCGCTGATCCGCTCCACCGTGGTCTCTGGTCTGCAGAGTTCCCTGACGCGGGCGCAGACGCTGGCGCAATACGAGATCGCCGATGGAAACCCGTCGTTGATCAATACCGAACTGGATGCGCTGATGGCGGTGACGCCGGCCCAGGTTCAGGCGGCCGCCAGCAAATTCCTATCTCCCGGCAAACGGGCGGTCCTCGAAATCCAACCCGCTCCACGGGCGGCGGCCGGCGGACCGGCAGGGGGTAACTGAGATGAAGATGCGAAGCTTGATGCTTCTGGCCTTGAGCGCCGCGTGTCTGGCCGCGCAGACAGTGGACCGTACCAAGGCTCCCGCCAGTCCGCCCATCCCGGCCTACAAACTGCCCCCCGTCTTCGAAACCAAGCTGCCCAACGGGCTGGGCGTCATGCTGGTGGAAGATCCCCGGTTTCCGCTGGTCACCATGCGCCTCAATTTCCAGGCCGGGTCCAAATTCGATCCGGCCGACAAGCCCGGCCTGGCCGAAGCCGTGGCCTCTCTGCTGAATGAAGGCTCCAAGACGCGCACGTCGCGGCAGATTTCCGAAGAGATCGACGCGATGGGCGGCTCTCTGAGCGCCACCGCCGGCGCGGATTCGCTGACGGTTTCGGGGAACATCCTGTCGGAAAACCTGGCCAAGCTGCTGGCCCTGGCGGCGGACATATCCCGGAATGCCACGTTTCCGGCAAACGAAGTGGCGCTGTTCAAACAGAACCGCGTGCAGACCCTCCAACAGGAGCGCTCCCAGCCGGCCTTCCTGGCCAATCAGAAGATGGCCGAAGTGCTCTTTGGTGCGTCGCCGTACGCTCACGTCGCGCCTACGGAAGCGTCCATCCAAAAGCTTGACACGGCGACTCTGACGGCGTTCCGGGACAGCTACCTGGCGCCCAACAACGCCACTCTGATCGTGCTCGGCAAAATTCCAGCGCGGCCCGAGATTCTGAAGCTGATTACCACCGAGTTCGGCGGGTGGGCGCAAAGGGCGGTCCCGGAGGCGCCCAAATCGGATCCGCCGGCTCCCAAGCGTCAGATCGTGCTGGTGGACCGTCCGGGATCGGTGCAGGCGGATATCCACGTGGGGCGGCTGGGGCCTAAGCGGACCAGCACCGAATTCTTTCCGCTCACGGTGGGCAATAACATCCTGGGAGGCGGAGCCAACTCGCGAATGTTCAAGGATATCCGCGAGAAGGAGGGTTTCGCCTACGACGCTCACAGCGAGTATGCCACCTACCGCGACAGCGCTACCATAGCCGCCGTCACCGAAGTGCGCAATGAGGTGATTGAGCCGGCTTTGAAAGCGGTGCTCGCGGAACTGGACCAGATGGCCAGCGCGCCGGCGCCGGCTACGGAGCTGTCCAATATCAAGAATTACCTGTGCGGGCTCTACCTGCTCCGGCTGGAGACTCAGGATGGACTGGCAAACCAGTTGAGCAACAGTAAGACGTTGGGACTTCCCAACGACTACCTGGAAACCTACACTACCCGCGTCCGCTCCGTGGAGCCGGACCAGATCCAGGCTGTGGCAAAGAAATACCTGGCTCCAGGCGATTCGGCCGTGGTCGTGGTTGGGGACGCCTCGAAGATTGGCGATGCGCTCAAAAAGTTCGGAGACGTGACGGTAGTGAAAGCGAACTAGCCGGCTTGGCAGCCGGCCTTCGGGAGCGTCTCTGGCGCCAGAGACTCGTCAAGCTTGCAGGGGTCCTGACGCGGGGCCGCGACGTACCACTTTCCAGGCAGTTTGCCGCGCGGGAACTCCCGCGGGGCGCGGTCGGAGTTCTCCGGGCCGCTCCCTGACGGTCGCGGTTCCGCGCGCGGCCAGCGGGTTTCCGGAAAGTCGGAATGCGGCACGCACGAGCGCGGGGATCTCGTCAACGTAACGCGTTAGCCCGCCGCGGCGGCGGATGCGCCTTTTCTGCTGAGGAAGCATTCCCGGCAGAATACCGGACGGCCCTGAGTCGGTTTGAAAGGTACCGTGGTTTCCCGTCCGCATTGGGAGCAGGTGGTCATGGTTTCGGTTTTGGCGAACCCGCCGCCCGGCGCACCTTGCCGTTTGGTCTTGCAGGTCTTGCACCGCTTGGGTTCGTTCTTGAAATTCTTGTCGTGGAAGAAGTGCTGTTCTCCCGCTGTGAAAACGAAATCGGCTCCGCAATCCGCGCACTTTAGGACGCGATCCTGAAACTCCGCCATTAGCATCCCTGCCCGTTACCAATTTAGATGAGGGCGGCGAAGCCCGAAAGCCCCGCCGCCCGGTGTCTACTCAATCTCCCGGCGATTCTTCTTCCGGTTCCGTTTGCGAGCCAGCGCCTGCTTGGCCCGGAGCTTCTCACCCGGCTTCAAGTAGAAGGAGTGTCGTTTTACCTCCTTGATGATGTCCTCTTGCTGGACTTTCCGCTTGAAGCGCCGTAGGGCGTTCTCTAATGTCTCGCCCTCCTGAAGCTTTACTTCAGCCAAACGAAATACACCTCCCAACTAGACCGATATTTCAGTGCGTCTGCTTTTGGAGTTTTGTTCGTTGCGTCACCTGAAGTGAGCCCGTCCCAATTTTCCCGCACTTCACACCGAAGGTACTGATATCATAGGTGGTTGACAGATAAAGTCAAGCCTAAAATTCCGGACGCGCGCCGTCACATCCGGCTGGCATTTAGAATTCACTTTCTTTTCAGGGACTTACACTGAAATGCAAAATGTGCTTGCGATCTTATTGGCGGGAGGCGCCGGTGAGCGCCTGTTCCCCCTCACGAAAGACATAGCCAAACCAGCCGTTCCTTTCGGAGGGTCCTATCGCATTATCGATTTTACCCTGTCGAACTGCATCAACTCCGACGTCCGTCGAATCCTCATCCTAACACAGTATAAGTCCTTGGAATTGAGCCGCCACGTGCGGGACGGCTGGAACATCCTCTCCCCCGAACTGGGCGAGTACATCGAAGTGCTGCCGCCCATGAAGCGCGTCCACGAAGACTGGTACCAGGGCACCGCCGATTCGGTTTTTCAGAATTTCCAGAGCATTGAGGCGGAAAACCCACAATACACGGTGATCCTCTCCGGCGATCACATTTACAAAATGAACTATGGCGACGTGATCGCCTGGCACCGGCAACATAATGCCGAGGTTACCATCGCCACCACCCTGGTCGAGCCCGAAGAGGCTCCCCGTTTTGGTATCACCGAAATCGACAGCCAGTACCGCATCGTCGGCTTTGAAGAAAAGCCCGTCCACGGAAACCCCAAGCGGTCCCCGTTCGATCCGGAAAAGCTCAGCGCCTCCATGGGAATCTACTTGTTCAATACGGACGTCCTGCTGCGGGCATTGCACGAGGATGCGGAAGATCCCAATTCCGAGCACGATTTCGGCAAGAACCTGTTGCCGCGCGTTGCCCGGAGTTCCCGCGTGGTGGCGTACGATTTCCGCGATATCAACGACAAACAGTCGCGCTATTGGCGCGATGTGGGAACGCTCGACGCCTACTATGACGCCAATATGGACCTGGTGAACGTGGTGCCGGAATTCAACCTCTACGACCAGCGTTGGCCCATCCGTACCTGCGTGACGCAACAACCGCCTGCCAAGTTCGTATTCGCCCAGGAAGGCCGGCGCATGGGACTGGCGGTGGATTCAATTGTCAGCGCGGGGTCGATCGTTTCGGGCGGCCGCGTTTTGCACAGCATCCTGTCACCCGGAGTGCGCGTTAACAGTTATTGCGAAGTGGAGTATTCGATTTTACTGCCGGGCGCGGAGATCGGCCGCTATAGCCGCATCCGCCGCGCCATTATCAACACCGGTGCGAAGATTCCGGAGTCCAGTGTGATCGGTTTTGACCTGGATTCGGACCGCGCGCGGGGTTATCACGTCACCGAATGCGGCATCGTGGTGGTGGCTTAAACACAATGGAGCACGATATTGACGACGATCGTTAAAATTATCGGACGAGAGATTCTCGATTCGCGCGGGAACCCGACCGAAGAAGAGCCCGGCAATTCCGCGAAGTTCCCGGGCAGAAAGGCATTCCGCCAATGATCCAGCTTGTCCTGCTACGCCACGGCGAAAGCACGTGGAACCAAGAGAACCGCTTCACCGGCTGGACCGACGTGGATCTCTCCGAGAAGGGCCGCCAGGAAGCCAAGGAAGCCGGACAGGTGCTGAAAGCCGGCGGCTACACCTTTGACGTCGCGTATGCCTCGGTGCTGAAGCGGGCCATCCGCACGCTGTGGAGCGCGCTCGACGAATTGGACCTGATGTGGATTCCCGTCCACCGCTCCTGGCGCCTCAACGAACGCCACTACGGCGCGCTGCAAGGTTTGAATAAGGCCGAAACCGCCGCCAAATTCGGGGAGGACCAGGTCAAAATCTGGCGCCGCAGCTACGACATTCCGCCTCCCGCTCTCACCGCGGACGACGAACGCTTCCCCGGCGCCGACCCGCGGTATCGCTTGCTCACCAAGGAAGAGCTGCCGCTCACCGAGTGTCTCAAGGACACCGTGGCGCGCTTTCTCCCGCTCTGGCGCGAGACCATTTCGCCGGCTATTCGCAATGGGCAGAAGGTGCTCATCGCCGCGCATGGCAACAGCCTGCGCGCGCTGGTAAAGTACCTGGACAACATTCCCGAAAGCCAGATCGTGGAGTTGAACATTCCCACCGGCATGCCGCTGGTATATGAACTGGATGACGATCTGAAACCGCTCAAACACTACTATCTCGGCGACCCCGCGAAGGTAAAAGCCGCCATGGATGCGGTGGCGGCGCAGGGTAAGAAGAAGTAGGTTCCGGCTCTGTGGGGTGGACCCGCCGCTCCGCCCCACATAATGGCACGCCGCAACCAAGGGTGGCGCCGAACTGCGAGTGTCAATGAGCCCTGAGCGCGAGACAATTCAACCCCGTCCTCCAGCCCTCCCACGACATAAGTTTTCAGATCTAGGCTCGCGCCACCCTTTCGCCATTTGGGTGGTTCTGGCTCGCCGCTCGGGCCGCTCTTATCACGATCGCCCCGCCATCTTCTTAGGCCGGGGATAAGCTAAGGATCCCGATTCAAGGATCGCGATCCGCGGCCGATAAGACCGTTATAATTGTTGGAACAGGATAGCTCCACTGCATTGCAGGCTTTACAAGCCTCCCTCAAGGCGGCTCTCCAGCTTGAGGGAGGCGCCGCGGCCCACATTGAACTGAGCCGGGTGGCGCTGGCCGATCCGGAATTGTTCTTCCAAGCCGGCTTCAAACTGCTGGAATCCCTGCCGCCTTCATCCGACCGTGCCAAGATGTACGGCGGGCTGCTCGGCTGTCCCGCCTTCCTGATTGAGCTTACCCGAAAAGAGCGTTTCAGCCACCGGAAATTGGTGCGGATCTGCCAGAGCCTGGCAGCCGTCGACAACCGTTTGGACATTCGCCTCGCCCATCTGTTGCCCGGGCGGGCCGAGGATCTCCACGGCCTGGAGGTCGAAAGGTTGACACGCATTCTGGATGTGTTGAACGAAATCTCCGTCGGCCCCAGGCTGATATTTCTGATCAGCCATCTGACGGCCCACCCTCACCCGGACGTAGCCGAACGGGCCACGCTTCTGATCGGCCGGCGGATCCGCAATTTCGGCTGGATGAAGAGGCGTCTGGAATCCGGCGGTCCGGAAATCCGTACCGGCGTGGTGCAGGGGTTATGGGGAATCGACACACCGGAGGCGCGGCGCACGATGCGGACGTGTTTGAAGGACACCAGTGAACGGGTGGCGGGAAGCGCGGTATTCGGCCTGCACCTGCTGAAAGAAGCCGACGTTCCCGATCTGGTGGACCGCATGCTGGCTGACGAGCGTCCGGCCTTCCGCGCCACCGCGGCATGGCTCGCGGGACAGATCGGCGGGCCGGCGGTCACCGCCGTGCTGCAGCGCGCCAAGGATGACACGGAACCCAGCGTCCGGCTGGCTGCCAAACGGGCCATGGTGAGTGTCCGGCGGTCGGCCGCCGCGGAGCAGACGCCGGTTATCGAACCAGCCCTTGCCGAACCGGCCAAAGAGATTGCCGCCGCCGAGCCGCAACCAGCCAAAGAGACCATTGCCGCCGAACCGAAGAAGAAACCCGCCCAACAGCTTCGAATCCGGCTGGATGGTACGTCCGCCTCTACCCGGTGGGGTTGAGAGACCTACAGAGCTACGATGCCGGCGCTGACCGGTCCTTCGCCGACCGGAATCATGGTCAGCAGGCTCACCGACTTGAATCGCGGCTTCGAGGACAGTTCCGGCTCGGCGAGAGCCAGCATCCGGACCACCGCCATGTCGCCCGATTTTCGGTTGAGTACCAGAACGAACTGCTCGTCGGGCCGTATTCCGTCGGTCAGCAGGATCTGGCACGGCCATTCTCCGACGCCGATTACACCGATCAGCTTGGTTGTTTCCGGATCGAGAACCGTGATGCAGTTGGAGTCCGGATTCGCCACGAGCAGAAATTTGCGGTTGCCGGGAACTTCCGAGATCGCCATGACGCCCGGCGCATGGCCTGCCAGCACCGTCTGCCATACTTCGGTACTGGCCGGAAACACGATCACCACAGCGTCAATCCCGTCGCCGGTGATGAACAGCCAGCCATCGTCGTTGAACTGGCAGTAGCGAGGCGACAGCGGCAGCGGCAGCCGCACTACGGTTTTGCCGGTGGCGACGTCGAAGATCGACAGGTTGCGGTCCGGCTGGCTCCCCACCAGCAACTGCCGGTCATCGTCTCTGCGGAAGCGGACCAGCGACGGCTCCACGCCGACGGCGAGATTCCGTTGCCCGGCGCCTCGAAGCGAGACCAGTGTGACACTGCGGTCCTGCCGGTTGCCGATGGCGGCATACGGCTCCCCGGTCTCGCGCGGGGTGAGGGCGAAGCTGTCGGGGGCGGAGCGCAACGCGATGCGGTTGCGCGGGCGCAGGGAATCGAGCGGCAGTTCCACCAGCGAAGCCGGATCCCGGTACAGAACCCAGAGCGCATCTCCGGAAGCCGCCATCTGCATGGCGACCGCCTGGTGTCCGGCCTTCGCGCGGCGGCTTACCGCAAGAGTTCCCGATGCAATTTCGTAAACCGTCCCGGCATCGGGCGCGAGTACGTAGACCGTGGGTAGTCCTTTGGGATGGGCCAGCACTTCGGTTGGCGCCCCGTCCAGGGCGATTTGCCGGCGCACCCGCAACTGTTCCAGATCCACCACCGCCACGGTGCGGCTGTCCTGGTTGGCCACGAAGCAAAATCCATGATAAGGAGTGGACTTGCGCACGCCGCACGCCAAGGCCGCGGCTGAAGACACCAGCAGGCTCCGGCGGGAAAGAGAGGAGCGGGTCACTTTCACTATTCTACTGGTAGTTGGCCCGGGGCCGGCTGGCTGGCCACAGACCCGTGGACGTCAGACCCGATATGTGTCCGCCCGCCAGTCCTTGATGGACCTCTTTATATCGTTCGGCGCCGTGCCACCCTCCGCCGACTTCTTCGCCAGGGCCACGAACTCGCTGTCCGGCGCGAACCGAAGCGCCACCACTTGCTGGATGGTGAGCCGGGCGTCCAGCAGTTTCCCGGTCATGGCAAAGTGCCGCAAGTTCTCCTCCACGCGGATTGCCCGATCCTGCGCCTTTAAGGCAAAGACGCGGCTGAGCAGCGCTGTCATCATTGCTGCGATAACCAACACCACGATCAGCGAAGCGCTGTAGATCCTCTGATGGTCGCCCCACGAGTGCACCAGATTCACGATGGACCCGATCAAGGTCAGGAGCAAGACGGGAAGCAGGACCCTGTGAAACAGCGTCACGAACTGGCGATGGTTGGCAAAATTCTGAGTGGACATGGAACGTAAGACTCCTTTTAAGTATGGTTGGATATTTCAACAGGCCCGTTGGAATCCCCAACATAGCACGTAAGCTGCTGATTCGGACCAGATTATGGCGATTTTCAACGGCGGCGCGTTGAAGAATCCGACCACTGGCCAAGTGTTGTGAAACGCCACAGCGCTAACCGCATGAAATCACATCAGATAAAGAGGTGAAAATCACCGGATTGTGGCGCCACCCGTGCATTTAGAGAGAGCGTAGAAAGGAAGGTAACACAATGCCGGTACTTCTGGTGCTCGGAACGTTTCTCTTCTTCATCGTTTTGGACTATTATTTGAATCGCAACCGCGCAATGGCCACCGTCGGAGTGGAAGCGCACAAGCCGGTTACGGCCCCAACGGGCGGAAACCATGTCGAAGGTTTTCTGGCTCCTCAGAGTCTCTCCTACCATTCAGGCCACACCTGGCTGATGCAAGAGCGCAAGGGTGTTGTCCGCATGGGCGCCGATGAGTTCGCCGCGGCTTTAGTTGGAAAGATCGAAAAGATCGAACTCCCCAGGCCCGGCCAGTGGATTCGCCAGGGACAGAAGACGATTTCGTTCTATCGGGATGGCCAGAAGACTGAAATGGTTTCCCCGACCGAGGGTGAAGTCCTTCAAGTGAATGCGGAAGTTCTGAACAACCCGGCGCTGCTGCGGCAAGACCCTTACGGCAAAGGCTGGATGGTCTCGGTGAATGTCCCCGACGAGGAGAATACCGGCCGGAACCTGGTTCCCAAAGGGCTGGTGGGCGAGTGGATGCGGGAAGCCGTCGAACGCCTCTATGCTTTGCAGCCGGCGCTGGCCGGTGCGGTAGCCGCGGATGGCGGACGTCCCAGCGACGACCTATTGTCCGCCCTGCCGGATGCCGATTGGAAACAGGTGACGTCGGAGTTTTTCCTGACAGCTTGAAGGGCTGTGAGTTTTTGCTACACATTCGTTTTGATTTCTGCTAAAAATAGATAAGAAGAGCTGAATATGCCAAAGGCCATCCTTTACGACAGTACCCTTTGTATCGGTTGTAAGGCCTGCGAAGCGGCCTGCGCCGAACGTTGGGGCCTCCCATACAACGATAAAGTGGCCGCGGAAGAGACCCTCTCCGCGCACAAGCTGACCGCCGTGGAAACGCACGGGGACAAATTCAGCCGGCGGTTGTGCATGAACTGCCTGCAGCCCGCGTGCGCTTCCGTCTGCCCGGTGGGCGCGCTGGAAAAAACTCAACTGGGGCCGGTTACCTACGATGCCTCTAAATGCATGGGATGCCGTTATTGCATGCAGGCGTGCCCCTTCCAGGTGCCGACGTACGAGTGGAACCAGCGGCTTCCCAAGATGCGTAAATGCAACATGTGTTATGAGCGGCAGAGCCAGGGCAAGCTTACCGCCTGCGCCGAAGCCTGCCCCGTGGGAGCCACCAAGAACGGCGATCGCGACGCACTGATCGCCGAAGCACGGCAGAGGATCGCCGAAAAGCCCGACCAGTATTACGGCAAGATCTACGGTCTGAGCGAAGTGGGGGGTACCTCGGTGTTGTACCTTTCGGCGGCGCCGTTTGACCAGATCGGGCTGCGTACGGGAGTACCCCAGGAACCGCTTCCGGAGACAACCTGGCGCGTGTTGGAACTGGTGCCGGATATCGTCTCCACGGGCACCGTGCTGCTGGGCGGAATCTGGTGGATCACCAATCGCCGGGCGGAAGTTGCCAGAAAGGAAGGCCACGGAAAATGAGCGGTAAATTGCCCAAGATCACCGTCTGGCGCGTCATCTTCGCGGCCATTCTTCTGTGCGGGGCCTACGCTACCTGGCTGCGGATATTCAACGGCCTGGGCGGGTCCACCAACCTCAGCGACAAGTTTCCGTGGGGCATCTGGATCGCGTTCGACGTCATGTGCGGCGTCGGCCTGGCCGCGGGCGGCTTCACCCTGGTGGCCACCGTTCACATCTTCAATCTCGAGAGGTACAAGCCGGTGTTGCGGCCGGCCATCCTCACCGCATTCCTGGGATACAGCCTGGTAGTGGTCGGACTGCTGTACGATCTGGGCCGGCCCGATCGGCTGTGGCATCCCCTGGTGATGTGGAACCCGCATTCCGTGATGTTCGAAGTGGCCTGGTGCGTCACACTGTACAGCACCGTGCTCTTTCTGGAGTTCATCCCGGTGGTGTGCGAGAAGTTCGGCTGGCATAAACCGATGGCGTGGATCCACAAAATTTCGGTGCCGCTCATGATTTTGGGCGTACTGTTATCGACGCTGCACCAGAGCTCGCTCGGCACTCTGTTCCTGATTGTTCCCGAAAAGCTCTATCCGCTGTGGTACACGCCCATCCTGCCGCTTCTGTTCTACGTGTCGGCCATCGGAGTCGGGCTGGCCATGACCATTTTCGAATCGTGGCATTCCAGCCGCGCCTTCGGCCGTGCGCTGGAACTGCCGCTGCTGGCCGGCCTGGCGCGCGTTCTGGCGGTGGTGATGTCGGTGTACCTGTGGATCCGGTTCCTCGACATGAGCCATCGGCATGTTTTCGGACTGTTGGCGAGGAACCGCGAAGAAACCTGGCTGTTTCTGCTGGAAATCGCGCTCATCGCCGTGCCTACCGTCCTGTTGTATCAGGCGCGAATCCGCCAACGCCCCGGTGCGCTGTATGCCTGTGCCGTCATGGTGGTGTTCGGCTTCATCGCCAACCGCTTGAACGTGGGAATCACGGGCCTGGAGGCGGGCTCCGGGACCACGTACAACCCGCGCTGGAGTGAAATCGCGGTGACGCTTTCCATCGTCGCCATGGGATTTGCGATTTTCCGCGTGATTGCCCATTACTTCCCCATTTTCGAGGCGCCCTCGCATGAGACCGAGGCCAAGGAGATGGAAGAATCGGAGGCAGAGTCCATCGCCGTGGGATGAATCTTCCGAAGACATTCCGGTTGGGATTGGCCGCCAAGGTTGCTGTGTGCGTAATCGCCAGCACGGCGGCCTTCTTCTCATTGTTCGGCTATATCAACCTGCGATCGGAACGCCGCCACTTCCAGGAACAGGTTGAGCAGGCCGCGAACCGCATTGCCGATGTCATTGTTCGCAGCACCCACTACACCATGCTGAAGAACGATGCCGACGGGCTCAAGAACATCGTCCAGGAACTCGGCCCCGAACCGGGCATTCAACGGATCCGAATCATCAACCACGCCGGCCGCGTTACTTATTCAACCGACACGCAGGAAACGCAACAGAGCCTCGACCTGGACGCCGTGCTCCAGGGACGCGGCAGGGCGCGGTATTTCATCGACAAGCAGGGCCACCGCGTGCTGGCGGTCATGCGCGTCATCGACAATGCCCCCGAGTGCGCCCATTGCCATGAGCAGAAGGGCCAGCGCATCCTGGGAGTGATCGACGCCGAATTGTCTCTGGCCCAGGTGGATCGCCAGATGAGCCTGCACCAGGCCAATCTCACCTGGTTCCTTGTCGGCGCCATCGTCTTCGGTTGCCTGGGCGCAGTCGGGTTCATGTGGGTGGTGGTCTACCGCCCGGTCAAAGAGCTGATCGATGGCACCCACCGAGTAGCCGGCGGCGACCTGGACTACCGTCTTCCGGTGCGCTCCGACGATGAACTGGGAGATCTGGCCCGGTCCTTCAACCGGATGACCACGGAAGTCGGGGGCGTGCAGGCTCATATCGAGGACCAGGTGCGGCGTAAGACCGCCGAGTTGGAGCGGATCCACAGTACCTTGCTGCGCTCGGAAAAAATGGCGTCCATCGGCAAGCTGGCGGCGACGGTGGCGCATGAGATCAACAATCCGCTTTTCGGAATCCTCACATACGCGAGGCTGGTGGTCCGCGAACTCCGGAAGCATGAACTCCCGGGCCGCGAGGACATGGTGGAGCAGCTCCAGACCATCGAGCGGGAAAGCAAGCGCTGCGGCGATCTGGTGAAAAACCTGTTGACGTTTTCCCGCCAGGCGCCCAGCATTCGAGAACCCAACGACCTCAACACCGTCGTGCACCGCGCCGTGCTCCTGGTGAAGCATAAGGTCGAAATGCAGAACGTCGAGCTGGTGGAGACCCTCGCGCCGGATCTTCCGCCGGTCCAATGCGACGCCAATCAAATCCAGCAGGCGATCCTGGTGCTCATGGTGAATGCATCCGAAGCCATGCCAAAGGGCGGCCGGCTGGAGGTAACCACCGAATTCGACGCCGCGGCCGAACAGGGAGCGGTGCGGGTCAAAGACACGGGAAGCGGCATCCCGGAGGACGTTCTGCCGCGGATTTTCGACCCGTTCTTCACTACCAAGGAAGATCAGCTTCGCACCGGCTTGGGGTTGGCCGTGGCGCACAGCATCGTGGAGCAGCACGCGGGGGAAATCTCGGTCCACTCCACGCCGGGCGTAGGAACGGAATTCAGGGTGACAGTGCCGGTGGCCACCGCGGCGCCGGCCGGAGTGAGCAAATGAAGCCCGGTGGCAAGGGCCGCACGGGCCAGCCCAAAGATTGGCAGCCAGGGGAGGAACAAATGGTATCGAGCGTGGTGGAACCTTCCGCTTCCGTGAAAACGAAGGGACGGATTCTGATTGTCGACGACGAAATGGTGGTGCGCGATTCGCTGGGAAAATGGTTCACCAGCGAAGGCTATTCGGCGCGGCCGGTCTCGGGCGCCCGCGAGGCGCTGGAGGTGCTTCCCAACGCCGAGTTCGATATCGCGCTGCTGGACATCAAAATGCCCGGTATGGATGGCATGGAATTGCAGGCGCGCCTCAAGGAGATCGACCCCGATCTCACCGTCATCATGATGACCGGTTACGCCTCCGTCGATACTGCCGTGGAGGCCCTCAAGCGGGGCGCGTACGACTACATCACCAAGCCGGTGGACCCCGACGAGCTCTCCCACCTGGTGGCCAACGCCCTGGAGCACAAACGGGCACGGCGCGAAGTGGTGCAACTGCGCGAGAACCTGAAGGAATCGAGCGCCGGCAACGAAATGATCGGCCGCAGTCCCGCCATGAAGAAGGTGGGGGAACTGATCGAGATGGTAGCGCCCACCGACGCCACAGTGCTGATCACCGGCGAAAGCGGCACCGGGAAGGAGGTGGTGGCGAAAGCCATTCATGCGGCTGGTCCGCGGCGCTATATGCCCATGGTTACCATCCACTGCGGAGCTCTTACCGAGACGCTGCTCGAAAGCGAACTGTTCGGCCATGAGAAGAACGCCTTCACCGGCGCTCAATACCGCAAGAAGGGCAAGTTCGAAGTCGCCGATGGCGGCAGCGTCTTCCTGGACGAAATCAGCGACATCAGCCTCAAGACCCAGACCGATCTGCTGCGCGTGCTGCAGGAAAAGGAAATCGTACGCGTGGGGGGCAACCAGCCCGTCAAAGTCGATTTCCGCGCCATCGCCGCCACCAATAAGAACCTGGAGAGCGTGGTCAAGCAAGGCTCCTTCCGCCCCGACCTGTACTACCGCCTGCACGTCTTCTGTATCGACCTCCCGCCGCTGCGTGCGCGCCGCGAGGACATTCCGCTGCTGGTCGACCACTTCCTGAACAAGTTCTGCCTGGCTACCAGCCGATCGGTTCCGCAGATCTCGGGCGAAGCCATGGACATCCTGACCCGGCACGACTGGCCCGGCAACGTCCGTGAGTTGGAAAACGCGGTAGAACGCGCGCTCGTGGTGGGCCGCGGTCCGGAAATTCGCCCCGCCGACTTCTCTTTCCAGTTCCAGGCCGACGAACCCCGCGGCGGACAGACTTTGGACGATATCGAGCGGGTCCACATCGAGCGAATTCTCCGCGAGACGCAGCACAACCTGTCGCGGGCCGCCCGCATTCTGGATATCGATCGCACCACGTTGTACAACAAGCTGCGGCGCTACGGACTGCGGTGAAACCGATTCATCTGATCCCGCTCTCCAACGGCTGTCCGGCTGGGGCGGCGCCGGCATTGGAGGTGCTGGAGCAACTCGCCTCCGCGCTGGCGCGCACCTTCCTCACGCCATGCCGGATCCGCCCCGAAACCCTGGATGTCACGGCGGCGCGCGATGAGCGGCGGCAGCAATATTACTCGACCGCCATCCTGCAACAGATGGAGCGAGCCGTGGACCCGGACGCCCGCGTCCTGGGCATCACCGGCTGCGACCTCTATGTCCCGGTCCTGACCTTTGTCTTCGGCGAGGCGCAGCTCGACGGCAATTGCGCCGTGATTTCCACCGCCCGGCTCAAGGACGAGTTTTACGGCCTTCCGCCGCGGGAAGACCTGTTGCGCGAGCGCCTGGTGAAGGAAGCCGCCCACGAACTGGGTCACACCTTCGGATTGCGCCACTGCCCGGACTGGCGATGCGTCATGTCGTCCAGCCACGGCATAGAGCGCGTAGACGTCAAGGGCGCCGAATTCTGCAAGTCGTGCAAGAAACCACTAGCCGGAAACGGATACTGGTAAGGCGAACCAGGAAGAGGATATAGGGCTGGCCATCCCGCCCCACAAGAGACTCACCGGCCTGGATCGCTTTCAGTGTCTTCTTGTACCGTGATGCGGCGGCGCCGTTGGTTTCGGAGGTTTCGTCCATCCATTTCAGGATTTCCCCGGCGATTCCGGTGAGCTTCTCATCGGCTTCCTTTTCCTCATTCAGCGTTTTCTGAAGCAGATCGACAGCCTCCCGATTCCCGAGCCGCTCGGCCATGGCCCGCGCCGGGCGGCATCCTTGAGGGACTGGTTTCTTCGCCTTCTTCAATCAGTCCCTTCATTCCGTTGCCCGTTTTCGCCTTGGCCGGGACTCCGGCGGACGCGGCCTTCGCCATCTTTGGCAATGCGCGGACCGGGAGGCCGCAATGGTCCGTATCCTTGGGCACGGAAAACCTGCGAAAAAGGCTTCTAAATCGCCGCCGGCGATTCAAGAGATTCCACGACGGTGTAAACTCTGCATGTGCAGAGAAGGAAATATACCTGCTGGGAAACAGTCTCCGGCCGAAACTTATCCCGGAGAGCAGGCGATTAAATAAGGTTCGCACTACAACGCCATGTCGCGCGACGCGGAAAATGCGGTGTGCGGAGCGGGTCGCACCCTGGAGGAGCGGCGCTCAGGATTTTCCGGCATCAAGGGCTTGTTTGTGGAAAGCTTCGACCGATGGAATCGGCACAATGGTCCCCGGCTGGGGGCCGCGCTGGCTTACTATTCTCTGCTATCGCTCGCGCCCCTGGTGTTCGTGGCCGTTTCCATTTGCGGCCTGGTGTTCGGCGACAAAGCCGGGCAGAGCCGAACCATCGCGCAAATCGAGGCTTTGGTTGGACCTGCCGGCGCAATCGGGGTCCAAGCGTTGCTGCAAGGCGCCCAGCACGCCAATCACGGCCTTCTCGCTACCTTCGTTGGCATTGTGATGCTGCTCTTCGGCGCGTCGAGCGTAGTAATTGAGCTCCGGGATTCGCTGAACACCGTTTGGGACGTTGCGGTGACGCCAACCACGGGCCTGCGGGGCCTTGTTCACATGCTGAGAGAGCGGCTCTTCTCGTTCGTGCTGGTTCTAGCAGCGGGGTTTTTGCTGTTGGTTTCCATGCTGGTGAACGCGGGAATCGCAGCCCTTGGCCCTCTGTTGAACGAATGGTTTCCAATATCGGAAGTGGCATTGCACCTGGTGAGTTCGTTGGTCTCACTGGTGATCATAGCTATCCTCTTTGGGGCCATTTTCAAAGTGATGCCGGACGCGCGGCTGGAATGGGCGGATGTTTTCGCGGGCGCATTGGTTTCTTCTTTCTTATTCACTCTGGGGAAAGTTCTCATTGCTCTCTATCTGGGTAAAGCCGGTTTCGCCTCCGCCTATGGCGCCGCTGCATCGGTAGTTATCTTCGTCGCTTGGGTCTACTATTCCGCACAGATTTTCTTCTTTGGAGCGGAGTTAGTCAGAGGGTTTGCCGAGCGTTATGGGTCGCATCAAACCAAATTGCCGTGATCCTCCTCACGGAGGCCCTGTACCCGCTTGCTGTGCGCTGGATTTCCTATGTCCTCACCGATACTCCGCTGCATCTCGCGGATTTCCGCGATGCCATGAAACGGCTCTCCGCCAGCGCCGTCGAAGCGGATGCCGGGCCAGCGGCAGGCGGTCCAACCCCCGATCTTCAGAACAAGGCCTCCGCAAGGGGCCGTTTTCCCCCGCGCCGAAAGAGGGGCGTATAGCAACTGGAAAGCGCGTTCGCGCCTTGCCGATTACTCCGGATAAGCTACTCTAGATCGTATGGAGATCACGTGGCTTGGACACGGCTCGTTCCAGTTTCGTCTTCCCTCGGGCCAAATCATTCTCATGGACCCCTGGATCACAGGCAATCCCTCGCACCCCGCCGGATTCGACATAAGCCGCGTGGACACCATCTGCGTGACTCACGGCCATTTCGATCACATTCACGATGCCGTCCCGCTGGCACAGAAATTCGACCCGGAAGTGGTAGCCATTTTCGAAATCTGCTCCTGGCTGGAATCGAAGGGCGTCCGGAAAACCCGGCCAATGAACAAAGGCGGGTCGCAAAAGGCCGGCGAAGTCACCGTCACCATGACGCACGCCGTGCATAGCTGCGGCATTCTGGACGACGGAAAACTCGTCTATGGCGGCGAGGCCGCGGGCTACGTGCTGCGGTTCGCCGACGGCCGTGCGATGTATTTCGCCGGAGACACCAACGTCTTTTCCGATATGGAGTTGATCAGGCAGCTCTATCATCCGGAACTGGCGGTGTTGCCCATCGGCGATCTGTACACCATGAGTCCGTACGAAGCAGCCCTGGCTTGCCGGTTGCTGCAACCGAAGAAAGTCATACCGATGCATTTCGGCACGTTCCCGGCGCTCACCGGCACGCCGGAACAATTACATGAGCGCCTGAGCGGGCTGAATATCGAGGTTTGGGAGTTGAAGCCAGGGCAGCCCGTGGAGTGGTAGTGAGTGGCCCGCCTACTGCGCCAGGAACTTCGCCAGATCGTCAATCACTTCAGGCGAGACGTGGCCGGGCTTTTTGTATTCGTCTTCGTTGCTCTTGCCCTGGCCGGCGATGAACAGGTGGTCGAGTGTGGGATAGCTTTTGAACATGACGTCCTTCTTCCCCGCCAGGGCCTTTTTCCATGCCTCGAAGTCGGTCATCGGCACCTGGAAGTCCCGTTCGGCCGCCAGCACCAGTACGCGGCCGGAGAAGTCCTTGAGCAGCGGACCGGGATCGTACGCTCTCAAATCCAGCCAGTACGAGATGGGAAATCCGAGCTCCGCGGGCCGATCCACGTCGCCCGCGTCCAGCTTCTTGATGCGCGCCGCCGCCGTCTTGATGCCGGTCAGGTACTTCTCGGGTTTCGCCGTCGCTACCGCCTGGTCGACGAACAGGTCTTCCAGGGGACGTTCGTTGGCCCCGAACAGCACGACCCCGGCCAGTTTGCCATCGGCTTCGATAATGCGCGGAGTGGCGTACCCGCCTAGTTCATACCCCAGGATATATATCTTGTTAGGGTCGACTTCGGGCTGGGTGCGCAGCAGGGCGGCAGCCTTGGCCGCGTCTTCGGTAATGTCGTCGTCCATGGTGTACGGCTTGCCCGACATCTTCGAGAGATATTGTTTCAGGCGCTTCTCGTAGCGCACGGAGACGATTCCGCGAGTCGCCAGACCTTCCGCCAGATCCTTGAACATTTTGTTTGCGAAGGCGGTCTCATCGCGGTCGCGCGGACCCGAGCCATGCACCAGCACCACCGCCGGATAGCGCCCCTTGCCATTGGGAACCGTGAGCGTTCCCGGCAGTTTCCATTCGCCTTCGCCGACCGTCACCTCGCGTTCCCGGAAAGCATCGGTCTTGGCATACGGCGGCTGCTGCCACACGGCGTCCGCGGCGCGGAACCCCAACTGGCCGATTTCTCCCGAGGCATTGACGAACACCATGAAGTTATAGGTCTGCGCGGCGAACTTCACCGGTACCGTGACAATCTTCACCGGTCCCATATCCTGCACCGAAGCAGCGCCGACCGATTCGACGGCGCCCCACGCCGGCTGCATACCGAGTTTGGCCAATTGGTCCGGAGTGGCGGCCACGCGATAGGACGGAGCAAACATGGGCTGCAGTTCCGAATATTTCTTCGCCAACATCAGGTCGAGAGCTTTCCTGGCCATTGCGATGGGGTCCTGGGCGGGTTGAGCCACCAGCAAACCGGCGACAAGCGGAAAAGTAAAAAGCGTCGAAATTGCGCGGGAATGCATCACACATCTATGATAGCCGTAATGTCTGACGGCCGGGATTGTGGCTATACTTGGGGCAGAATCCCTCAGAGAAAGGATCCCTACCATGTCTGAATATGCTCATCCGGAAACCCTCGTTTCCACCGACTGGGTCGCGAGCCATGCCACCGATCCGAACGTCCGCGTGGTGGAAGTCGATGTCGATACGAGGGCCTACGACGAAGGCCACGTGCTCGGCGCCATGGCCTGGGCGTGGAATACGCAACTGTGCGACACCGTACGCCGGGATATCTTATCTAAGGAGCGGTTCGAGCAACTCCTCTCGGCCGCGGGTGTGACGTCCGCGGCCACCCTGGTGATTTACGGCGATAACAACAACTGGTTCGCCGCCTGGGCGCTGTGGCAGGCCAAGATTTATGGACACGCCGATGTCCGCCTGATGAATGGAGGCCGTAAGAAGTGGCTGGCGGAGGGCCGCGAACTCTCCACCGAGACCCCTGCGGCGACCGCCACCAACTATCTGGCCAAGGACCCGGATCTCTCGCTGCGAGCGTACCTGCCCGAAGTGTCCGAAGCCTCCGCGCTGCGGTCTTCGCACATGGTGGATGTGCGCAGTCCGCAGGAGTTCACCGGCGAGATTCTGGCGCCGCCGGGACTGCCGGAAACCTGCCAGCGCGGCGGCCATATCCCCGGCGCCCGCAGCATTCCGTGGGGCAGGGCGTGCAACGACGACGGCACGTTCAAGTCGGCCGATGAGTTGCACCGGCTCTACGGCGGCGAAGGCATCGACGGATCCAAACCGGTGATTGCCTATTGCCGCATCGGAGAGCGTTCCAGCCACACCTGGTTTGTGCTGAAGTACCTCCTGGGCCTGCCCAACGTGACCAATTATGACGGCTCCTGGACGGAGTGGGGCAACCTGGTGGGCGCCAATGTGGAGAAAGGCGCGGCCGCTTCCGCTGCCGGCTGACCCTATGAAGGCGGAAGAATTCCAGGAACGGAAAGTGGACTTGGCGGGATGGCCGGTGAACGTCTCAAGTTACCGGTTGGACGGCGTATGGCACGCCAAAGCCGACAATGTCTCCCCAGGCGCGGGCTTGGCCCGTGGCTCCGGGCCGACGCGCGAAGAGGCTGAAGCCTTGGTCCTCAAGCGAGCCGAGGAGTTGCTTGGGCGGACCCACCGGCACGCAGTGTAGAGAATGCATTCTGGCGCCAAGGGCAATGACGGGGCGCGTTCGTATCCGCGACCACGGCCTCGGGTCTCGCCGCTGGTCCGATACCCACACGATCGAATCGTCGGGCACTTCCACTACGCCGGGAAGAAGCACGACGCCCTAGTGGACCTGCTCACGTACAGTTTGGGTGACGGCCAGGGGGACGGCCAAGAACCGGGATATCTCCCGATGCCTGCGCCGGTCGTCGAGAAGGTCAAGGCCGCGGTGGCGAACATCGCCGCGAACTGAGACGGTTGGCCGCTTATCCAGGTCGCAGCGCGACATCGCAGCGATCGATTGCTCCTGGACGCGCAACGGCGGGTTTCTGGAAAGCCGGATGCGGCGCCCACGAGTGCGTACGCTGCACCGGGTCAGGAGGCCGCGGCGATCTCTTCCAACACCCGTGCCAATTCGCGTGCGGGATCGGCGGCGCGGGTAATCTGACGCCCCATCACCAGGAAATCGGCGCCGGCGGCGATTGCGCCGGCCGGCGTCGAAACCCGCTTCTGATCGCCGGCATCGCGTCCGGCGGAGCGGACTCCGGGGGTCACAATGACTGCATCCAGGCCAACGATCGCTCGCGCCGCGGCGGCCTCCTGCGGCGAACAGACAATCCCGTCCATGCCGGCCTCCATGGCTTGGCGCGTACGCGTGGCCACCAGATCCGCAACCGGGCAATCGTAGCCGAGTTCCTTCAGATCGTCGGGGCCGAAACTGGTCAGGACTGTGACCGCCAGCAGTTTCAGAGCGGCGCCCGCCCGGCCCTCCACTGCCGCGCGCATCACCGATCCTACGGCGTGAACGGTGACGAATTGCACGCCGGCCCTGGCCACCTGAGCCACCGCGCGCTTGACGGTTTCGGGAATGTCATAAAGCTTGAGATCGAGAAAGACCTGTTTGCCTCCCGCCTGCAGTTCCCGCACAAAGTCCATACCGGCGGCGGCATACAGTTCCATGCCGACTTTATAAAAATCGGACCGCGGACCGAGTTGCGCGGCCAGGGCGCGCGCTTCGCCGGCGGATTCCAAGTCGAGGGCTACGATGATGGGATTGTGTGTCATATCAGACGTAGTGGTTTCTCTTGGCGCGCCGTCACCCTGCCAATGCGGTAGGCTCCTTCAAGCGCGCTCTCCAGTTTGGCGGCGTCCGGTTCACTCAGCGTGATCAGCAGTCCTCCGGAGGTTTGCGGATCGTAGAGCAGGTTCTCGATTTCGACCGCTACATCGCGGGCCGTTTCGACCACGCAGGAGGCAAATTCGCGGTTGTTCTTGAGTCCTCCCGGCAGGGTCCCTAGTGCGGAATACTCCAGCGCACCGGGCAGGAAGCGCACCGCATCCACCGCGATCTCGAGAGTCACCCCGCTGCCCATGGCCATTTCACGCGCGTGACCGATTAAGCCGAAACCGGTGACATCCGTGCAGCCGTGGACGTCGAACGCAAGCATCCGCTCGCAGGCCGCGCGATTGAGCGTGAGCATCTGCCGCACGGCGGCATCCACGTGTTCGTCTTGGGCCATTCCGCGTTTCGCGGCGGTCGCGATAATGCCGGTGCCGAGCCGCTTGGTGAAGACCACGGCATCGCCGGCCCGCGCGGCGGAGTTCGCTTTGAAGCGCGCCGGGTGAACGGTCCCGGTAACGGCGTAGCCGAACTTCATTTCGTCGTCGGCCACGCTGTGCCCTCCCAGAATGGCGCACTCGGCTTCGTGCATCTTTTCGGCGCCACCCTTCAGGATTTGCTCCAGGTCGTCCAGGTCGCCCTTGGCCGGATAAGCCAGAATGGAGAGCGCCGAAATCGGCCGGCCGCCCATGGCGTAGATGTCGCTCAACGCGTTGGCGGCGGCGACGGCCCCGAAAGTGAACGGGTCGTCGACCATCGGTGTGAAGAAGTCTACGGTCTGCACCAGGGCGCACTCCGGGGTAAGCTGGTACACCCCTGCATCGTCGGCGGTATCGAACCCCACCAGCACATTGGCATTAGCCCACCGGGGAATCTTGCCGAGCACTTGGTCCAAAATCTTGGGGCTCAATTTCGATGCGCACCCTCCGGCCTTCACCTGGGCGGTGAGTTTCCTAATAGAGGTGCCTGGATCCATGGCGTCCCTACTATAATAGCGGCAATGCGACGAATACCTGTTCTGTGCGCTCTGTTGTTTCTGGGGCTGGCTGTCACGCTGGTTTCCCGCGACCCGCAATCCGATCCGCGGCTGAAGAAGGCTTCGCGTTTGGCGGAACACAGTGGCTGGATCCAGGTCCACCTGGAGGGCTCTCCGGGCGACATCGGGTTCCAGCACGGCTACCTGCTGGCGCCCGAAATCAGCGACACTTTCGCCGCCGTCAAAGCGGATGTCACCCATGACGAAAAGAAGGATTGGGACTTCTTCCGCAAGGTGGCGCAAAACGTGTTCTGGCAGCACGTGGAGCCGGAATATCGCGACGAGCTGAACGGAATCGTCGAAGGGCTGAAGGCGCGCGACGTCAAACTGGATATCTGGGACGTGGTGGCGTTGAATGCGTGGCTGGAACTGGGCTATTACGACAAGTGGTACGACAAGTCGCAGGGAGGCAAGCCGTCCAATCCCTCGACCCCCGACCATTGCAGCGCATTCGCTGCCACGGGCAGTTACACCAAGGACGGCGGCGTGGTGATCGGGCACAACAACTGGACCAGCTATGCCACCGGCGAGCGGTGGAACGTCATCTTCGACATCGCGCCGGCTCACGGCAACCGGATGCTGATGGACGGGATGCCCGGCCTGATCCATAGCGGCGACGATTTCGGGCTGAACTCAGCCGGCGTCATCATTACCGAGACCACCATCAGCGAATTCGACAGCTTCGACCCAACCGCGGTTCCGGAGTTCGTGCGTGCGCGCAAGGCCATGCAGTACGCCAACAATATCGACGATTTCGCGCGCATCATGCGCGAGGGCAACAACGGAGGGTACGCCAACAACTGGCTGGTGGCCGACCGCAAGAACAACGAAGTGGCCAGCCTGGAACTGGGTTTGAAGAACACGCCGCTGCTGCGCACCAAGGACGGCTTTTTCGTGGGCTCCAATTTCGCGAACGATCCCAAGCTGATGAAGGAAGAGACCAAGTTCGACCCCACCGACATGGGTAAGAGCGAGAATGCGCGGCATAAGCGCTGGTTGGCGCTGATGGAGCAATATAAAGGCAAGATCGATGTTGCCGCTGGGCAGAAATTCCTGGCGGACCACGTGGACAGCACGGACGGCAAAGTGGCTCCGAGCGAGCGGACTTTGTGCGGCCACGTGGATCTATCGCCGCGCGGCATGCCGACGTGGCAGGGTCCCTATGCCCCGGTGGGCGCGGTGCAGAATAAGGTGACGGACGGGGCGGGCGCGGCCAGAATGTCGATGACGGCGGACCTCGGGCATGCCTGCGGGCTGAATTTCAAGGCGGCGGAGCATCTGGCGAAACACCCCGAGTTCGATTGGACGAAGCCCACTCTGCGGGACATGAACGCCCGGGGGTGGGCCCGATTCACCGCCAGGTAACGTTAACCAACTGTTAACGAAAAGTAGTATTGTCCGCCCGAATTCAAACACTGTATCCTCTTACTGGCGCGATACAAGACCACATGGCCCCGGAACTTGAACGTCTCAACACGCCGGTAGTCGAAACCGAAACGGCGATCACGTGGGCTCTTCCCGAGTCGTTACGGGATTTCGTGGAGAGCGGCGACCGGGAAATGGTTGTCGAGATCCTGACTCTGTTTCAGGACGACAGCGCGGCGCGTCTGCGCGAATTGAACGATGCTCTGGCCGGCGGCGACCGCGAGACCGTTCGTAAGCAAGCGCATACTTTGAGAGGCTCGGCGTTGCAGATCGGCGCATTCGCCATGTCCGGACTTTGCGGGGAGCTCGAACGGCTTGCCACCAGCGTGCCGGTTTCGCAATTGCTCGACCTGGCGTGCCGGACGTGGGAGTGTTATGACCGGACCTGCCGCCGCATGATGCAAATCGAGAATCGGGTTTAGAGGAGCGGGAGATTCAATGGCGGGAGAGACGATCCTGGTAGTGGATGACGCTTCGGTAAACCTGAAGCTGACCGATATTGTTCTCCGTAAGGAAGGCTTCCGGGTGCATGCGGTCTCGGACGCCGAGCAGGCGCTCAACGCCCTGCAGAACGTGCGTCCCAGCCTGGTCCTGGCGGACATTCAGATGCCCGGCATGGACGGGTTGGAGATGACGCGGCGCATCAAGGAAGATCCCGAGACGCGCAGCATCGTGGTGGTGGCCCTCACCGCTTGCGCCATGAAAGAAGACGAGCAGAAGGCGCTCGACGCCGGTTGCGACGGATACATCACCAAGCCGATCGACACCCACACTCTGGGTACCCGCGTCCGGGAATATCTGGAGCGCGGAAGCCAATCCTAAGCCTTCAGCCATTAGCCTTCAGCTCTGATGGCTGATGGCTACAATGTGTAGATGTCCACTACTGCGCGAGAGGCGCGAGAGGCGCGGGGGAACCTGGCCGGTCTTGCGCTACGCACTCCCTTGGCGAAGTTGAACGCGGACGCTTGCGCGGAAATCTATCTCAAGCTCGAGAATCTGCAACCCATTGGATCGTTCAAAATTCGCGGGGCGGGGAACGTGATGGCGAAAACACCGCGCGAACGGCTGTCGAATGGAGTGCTCACCGCGTCGGCGGGAAATATGGCGCAAGGAGTGGCATTCTGCGCCCGGAAGTTGGGAATCCCCGCGACCATCGTAGCTCCCGACACTGCGCCCGAAACCAAGGTGCGCGCGGTGGAGCGGTTGGGCGGGCGCGTGATCAAAGCGCCGTTTGCGGACTGGTGGCGTACGTTTGAGACGCGCTCCTATCCAGGCGTGGATGCCGCGTTCATCCACGCGTTCGACGATCCGGATGTGATGGCGGGCAATGGGACCATCGCGCTGGAACTGCTGGAAGATCTGCCGGACCTGGACGCGGTGGTGGCGCCATGGGGCGGCGGTGGGTTGTCGTGCGGCATTGCTGGAGTGTTGCGCGAGTTGGCGCCGCGCGTGAAAATCTACGCCGCGGAAGTGGAGACGGCGGCGCCGCTGGCTGCGTCGCTGGCGGCGGGGGAGCCGCGCACGGTGGAGTATCGACCGTCGTTCGTGGACGGGATCGGCAGCAAAATGGTGTTTGCGAATATGTTTGCACTGGCCAAGACCTTGCTAGACGGGTCAATCGTGGTGTCGCTCGATCAGGCGGCGCAGGCGATGAAGCTGGTGGCGGAGCGGAATCGCGTGATCGTGGAGGGAGCGGCCGCGTGCGCCGTGGCGGCGGCTCTTTCGGGGCAGGCCGGCACCGGACGCGTCGTCGCGATTGTCTCCGGCGGGAATATCGATCTGGACAAGTTCGCGAAGCTGACAGGGTGACGGCTTAACTCCGCTCCACGGGGAGTTCGGCCAAACGCACACGGAAGGTCCGAAGGGACTCAAGGGCGGAATTTCTAAGGCGCGGCCTCCAGCCCATCTCCGGCCGGGTGGCAGGCATCGCAAAGGTGCCGGCCGCCGCGGAAAGGAATCGATGTCCCAATTCCGAACCGGCCTTTGCGGCATAGAAGTACGCCAGGCGTCAAGGTCCAGGCCGGCCTTAGGGCGGACGAAATACCGCGGCTTCACTCCGCGCCGGTTACCTTCAGGCGTTGGTCGAGGCGGCGATGCTTCTCGTCCCAATACTCAGGGTCAACCTGGACGGCATCACCCGAGCGCATCCTGGTCCGATAGAACCAGTCTTTCGACATAGGCTTCGATGCTCACGCCCGCTGCGTCTGCCTTCTGACGAAGCCTCGCTTCGAGGTCGGGGTGAAGAACAATGCTCATAGGCTCTCCTTACTTTCCCGTCACCAGAAACACCGCGACCTCGGCCAACAGATTCGGCATCGCGACAATCTTCCGGTGTCCCGCGAGGAAGTACCGGCGCTCCACATGTAAGCCTTCCAGCGCGGCCAGTTCCTCGAAATCCTGCACCGTCAGAAAATGAATGTTGGGCGACTCGTACCACGCGTAGGGGAACAGGCTGGTGCGAGGGGCGCGGCCGCTGAACAGCATCGATCCGCGAACGCGCCAGTGTCCGAAATTCGGGAAGGCCACGATGCCGCGGCGGCCCACGCGCACCATTTCGCGCAAGACCTCACGGGGATGACGGGTCTCCTGCAGCGTCTGGCTCAGGATGACGTAATCGAATGCCTGGTCGGGATAGTCGGCCAGCCCTTCGTCGATATCGCATTGGTAGACGGAGACGCCGCGCGAGATGGCGCGCGACACCTTGGCGCCGGAGATCTCCACGCCTCGCCCGTCCACTCCCTTATTGGCGGCGAGCCACGCTAGCAGTTCGCCTTCGCCGCAACCCAGGTCGAGGACCTTGGTTTTGGGCTCGACGATTTCTCCGATGATGGCGTAATCGCTGCGGCCCAGCAGCTCGCGAACGAAGGGCGAATCCTTTGGGGTTTGGGCCGTCATGTCAGCTTTTCATAGGTGCTGGCCAGGAAGCCGCGAACCAGATTCGTCTGTTCGCCGACATCCACCAGAAACGAATCGTGGCCGTAATTCGCCTGCAACTCGACGTATGCCACATCGCAGTTGCGCGACCGCAGCGCCCGCACAATCTCCTGCGACTGATAGCTGGGATACAGCCAATCGGAACTGAAGCTGATCACCAGAAACCGCGCCGACGCCGGTTCCAGCGCGGCAGTCAGCGAGCGGTGGCCATTGGTGAGATCGAAATAATCCATGGCCTTGGTGATGAACAGGTATGAGTTGGCGTCGAAGCGATTCACGAACTGGCTGCCGCGGTAGCGCAGATAGCTTTCGACTTCGAAATCCACGTCGAAACCGAAACTGAAGTTTTCCTTCTCGCGCAGGCGGCGGCCGAACTTCTCGCGCATGGAATCGTCACTCATGTAGGTGATGTGTCCCACCATGCGCGCTACGGCCAGCCCGCGTCCGGGAGGCTTGCCGTTGTAGTAGTTGCCCTCGTTCCAATCGGGGTCGGACATGATGGCCTGGCGCCCCACCTCGTTGAAGGCAATCTGCTGCGCGCTGTGCCGGGTCGTGGTCGCGATGGGGATGGCCGACACCACGCGGTCCGGATGGGACACCGCCCATTCGAGCGCCTGCATCCCGCCCATCGAGCCGCCCGACACGGAAAGCAGCTTTTCGATTCCAAGATGGTCCGTCAGCATCTTCTGCAGGCGTACCATGTCGCCGAGCGTGATCACCGGGAATGACATTCCATACGGGGAGCCGGTGGCCGGGTCGATGGACGCCGGCCCGGTGGTGCCGCGGCATCCCCCCAGTACGTTGCTGCAGAAAACGAAATACTTGTTGGTGTCGAAGGCCTTGCCGGGCCCGATCATGTTATCCCACCAGCCCGGTTTCCCGGTCTCATGGCTGATGCCGGCCGCATGGGCATCCCCGGAGAACGCGTGCAGCACCAGGATTGCGTTGGATTTCCTTGCGTTGAGTTCGCCGTACGATTCATACGCCACTTCGACTGGCGCGAGAGTGGCGCCGTTGTCAAGCGAGATGGAATCGAATCGGACAGTATGAGCTTCGACGATCACCGGGCGAGACCTTAATGATACCTTACGGAACCTGTTCCGTCTTCATCAGCCCTTGCGCGCGCTCGTCGAGTTTCTTGGCTTCGGCCTCGCGCTTCAACTGGCGCAGCAGCGCCGCGTAATTGCGCAGCGTGGTGGAGAGCAGTGTCGTCTCGCCCACCGAGGCCGATCCCGGAAGCGCTGGGATGCGCTCCGCCAGCACGATGGCGCGTTTGTACTGCACTTCGGCCCCGGCGCTGTCGCCCTTACCTTCCAGCACCAGCGCGAGGTTGTTCAAGCTCATCACGTTGGATTTCTGGCGCAAAGCCTGCGACCTTCGATAGAGCGGCTCGGCGAGCGGGAACTTTTCCTGCGCGGCGTAGACCACCGCGAGGTTGTCGAGCGTGGTGGCCAGTTCCGGATTATCGCCGCCCAGCACGGACTCCCATATCGGCAGCGACCGCTTGTACAACGGTTCCGATTCGGCATAGCGCTTCTGCAGGTAGAACGATTGCGCCAGCTTGTCCAGGTAGGCGGCCACCTTTTCGTGATTGGGTCCGTCGATGCTTTCCTGAATGGAGATGATGTGCCGCAACGGCCCTTCCGCCTGATCGAAGAGCTTCTGCTCGATGTAGATGCCCGCCAGCGGATCGAGCACCGGAACCAGAGACGGATCCTGTGTGCCCAGACGCCGTTCGATGATCAGGATGGCGCGCCGCAGGTTGGGCTCGGCCAGCGCGAATCGCTTGCGGTCGATGTAGAAGCCGGCGATAGCGGCGCAATCGTTGGCCACTTCCAGGTCGTCAAAGCCTTTGGTTTTGGCTCGAATAGCGATCACCCGCAGGTAGATTTTTTCGGCGTCGTTGAAGCGCTGCATCGCGACGTACAGGCTGGCGAGCGGTTTGAGATCGTCAACCAGTTCTCCGCTGTCGGGCCCGGCGGCTTTCTCCTTTACGCTCAGGGAGCGGAGGTAGAGCCGCTCGGCGTCCGGGTTGCGGCCCTGCGCGCGGTACACCGCAGCCAGCGAGTCGATGACCGGAGTGAGCCGCGGATCGTCCGCGCCGAGTTCTTTCTCCTGCAATTCGATGACGTGCAGCAGCAGCGGTTCCGCGTCGGCGTACTTTCCCTGGGCGATCAGCGTGGCCGATTTTTGCTGCAACTCCGCCCAGTCTTCCTGCGCCATGGCAGGGAACGCCAGCACCAACAGCAACGTGGCCGTCCGCAACATGAAATGATCCGTCTCTATTGTATCCACAACGAAACAGTGCAGTCTGCCGCGAATGTCTCAAAACTGGAAGTAGAGGAAAGGAGTATCCTGCCAGGTCATGATTCGCACCAGGCAGATGGCGAATGCGATAAGCCACGTACACCGCATCGCCAAGCCCCATTCATGGGTCATCTCGAATGTGTTCTTTCCGAAGTGGGCGAATCCGAAGGCCACCATCAGCAGCGCTACCAGTGCGGTGAGGGCCGTCAGGGCAGGCGACGTTTCGAACCGGAACATTTTACCGAACAGGGTTGCGGCCATTCCGAAATCCGTGGAGCGGAAGAGCACCCAGCCGACCACCACCAGAAGGAAGGTGGTCACCCTCCGAGCCAGAATGGGAATGCGCTCCCAGGCGGAGCTGAAAGCCCGGTTCAAACTCAGCAAAATGCCATGGTACGCGCCCCAGGCAACGAACACCCAACTGGCGCCATGCCAAAGTCCGCCGATCAGCATCGTAAACATCAGGTTGCGATAGGCCATCGCCTCTCCCTTACGGCTCCCGCCCAGTGGAATATACAGGTAATCGCGAAGACAGGAGGAAAGTGAGATGTGCCACCTTCGCCAGAAATCCGAGATCCCGTCCGCCCGGTAAGGCGAAGCGAAATTCTGCGGAATCCGGATACCGAAAAGGTAACCCAGCCCGACGGCCATGTTACTGTAACCGGCGAAATCGAAATAGATCTGATACGTATAGCCAAGCATGCAGGCCCAGGCCGTGACTGTGCCCAATTGTGCGTAATGCGCCAGGGCCGGGTCGATGACCGCCGCAATCAAGTCGGCCAGCATCACCTTCTGGCATAGGCCGATGATGAAGTAAGAACAACCCAGGTTGAGATACTTTCCGCGAGGCGCCGAACCGAGATTCTCCAGATCCCCTTCGATCTGGCGGAAACGCACAATCGGTCCGGCAACTAATTGGGAAAACAGAGACACGTAGGTCGCGAATTCCCAGAAATTTCGTGTAGGCCGCACCACTCGCCGGTAACAATCGACAACGTACGAAATGGTGTGAAAGGTGTAAAAGGAAATGCCGATGGGCAGAACAATGTCGAAATGGTGAGCCAATACGGGCCGGCCGAATAGGATGGAAATGCGCGACACGCTGTCGAGCGTGAAATTCGCATACTTAAAGAACCCCAGCAGCAGGAGGTCAACCGTTATGGGAACCACCAGGATGCGTTTTCTCTGCCGCTCGGTCCAGCCGTCGCGCAGTAACAAGAGGCCGGTCGAATAACTGACCAGCGTGGAGAACAGCATCAGGAAACAGAATTTCCAGTTCCAGCCGGCGTAGAAGACATATCCGGTGATGGCCAACCAGATGTAGCGCTGCTTCTTGGTACCGAGCAGCCAAAAGACAAGATAGGCGATCGGCAGAAAGAGAAAAAGAAAAACCTGGCTGTTAAAAAGCATGGTCTAGCAGAGGCTGGAGCCACTCCGCTGCGGCGTGGGCGGCGATCCGGCATCCCAGCGCATTCCAATGGGCGTCGTCGGAGAAATAGATCATTCGATCGCGATTCAATTCCGAGCGTGCGGCGGCGCGCATCTCAGGCAGAAGGTTCAGCGCCTCGACGCCTCCAGCCGACAACCGGAGGGACAAATCGAGCATGTACTGGACACTGGCGTCGGGGGTCTCATGGTTGCGAAGCAGAGGATAATAGACCGAGTACGAATTGGGCAGAAGAATCACGGCAAGACGATATCCGCGCCGCTCCAGTTCGTCGCGGAGCAGTAGCAGCGCATCCGCGGTGATGTTCGGGCTATCCGGCCGTTGTGAGAATTGTTTGTCGTCGGAAAACATCAGTACCTTGCGGCCGGTTATGAGTTGCTCCTCCGAGTACAAATCATGGAAAGGGTTGGGGAGTATGCGGCCATCCTCAAGCCGCATGTTGAGCAAGCTGGACTCTCGCGTCAGGGCGTATGGGTTTATGATCCGGCGCCTCACGCTGACGATGGGGACCATGGATCGCAAGAGTTCATCATGGATTGCACGGTAGTCGTCCTTGAGGCGAGAGCGGGAAGGCGGCGTGTACTTGAAGGAGCCGCGATTCAATATCTCCACCACAATCCACCCGTGTTCCATCCCGGTCTCGCGCGCCATCAAGGTGAAACGGTCGGCGGAAAGGAAAGTGTCAAATATCTGGGATGCGTTGTAAATGATGGGGCCCAGTTGCCGGTTCACTTGCGCGGTGAATGTCTCTTCGTCATTGAGACCCAGGCCAAGGCCGAATGACGATCCGAAATAAACGGCCTGGGGCTTGTTCACTGCGCCGTCCGGTCCATTGCGATAGCCCCGCTGGTCGAGCGTAAACCGCTCCGAACGGAAGCTGAGGAACTCAATCCGATTACTGAGCCTGGCTCCTTCCGGGATGGCGGCGTTGGCAACTACGGTGTGGGACCGTCCCGAGGGCAGCTCCAGGTAACCTACGGAACAGAGATACCCGCTAGGTCCCCACGATTCACAGGGAAGGAAGGATACCGCCACCCGGGCGGCAATAAAAATGCCTAACAGTAAGGAACAAGATGGCCCAAAGGGCAGAACTCGCGAAGATCCCGACAATCAGGCTCCTTTCAGTTTCCGGTTAGCGTATCACAAGTCGTCAGCTGCGATTCTCCGAAGGCCCGCTACAATTAAGGACAACCCATGCGGCGCTTCCTCTACCTGTTCACGCTGCTCTCCGTCTGTCCAGCCGCCGACTACCGTCTGGCGCTGCCCGGATACCACTACGAATTTCCGCGCGATCATTTCAACCATCCGCAATATCAGACCGAGTGGTGGTACTACACCGGCAATCTGCGCACCTCCGCGGGGCGCCGCTACGGTTTCGAACTGGTCTTCTTCCGCGAAGGGCAGCCCTCTCATGGGTCCGCGAATGCGTCCGCCTGGCGCGTCGACGACGTGTATCCCGCCCACCTCGCCCTCACCGACATCGACGGCCGCAGGTTCCGCTACTGGAGCCGGCTCAACCGCGCCGGGCCGGGCATCGCGGGCGCAAGCCTGGAGGAGGGGCGCGTCTGGAACGGCAACTGGCAGGTTACCTGGGACAAATCCTCCGATACGCAGACGCTCGCCGCCATCGCCGAAGGCATCCGGTTCACGCTTCGTTTGGTCCCTCGCAAGCCCCCCGTGGTCCACGGCGAGCACGGCGTCAGCCAGACAGGAGATGGGGCGGGGAAGGCCTCGTACTACGTCTCCTTCACGCGGCTGGCAGTCGACGGAACGCTCAACGGATCGCCCGTCGCCGGTTCCGCCTGGATGGACCACGAATGGTTCACCGCGCTTCTCGAACCCGCGCAAATCGGCTGGGATTGGTTCAGTCTGCAACTGGACAATTCCACCGAATTCATGCTGTTCCGGATTCGCCGTTCCGACGGAACCATAGACCCGCACTCCTCCGGTACGTTTGTGGATGCAGCCGGGCGCGCCACGCCGCTCGGCGGTTCCGAGTTTGCGCTGCGCCCGATGGAGTATTGGACCAGCCCCAAGACCGGGGCGCGCTACGCCGTGAAATGGCGCATCTCGGTTCCTTCCCGCCATCTGGAAGCGGATTGCGTGGCGGCCCTGCCCGATCAGGAACTGGCGCTGCGGGATTCGGCCGGACCCGCTTACTGGGAAGGCGCGGCGACGTATTCAGGCGCCCAGCCGGGCGTCGGATACCTGGAGATGACGGGCTACGCCCAGCCAGTCCGGATGTGAGCGATATAATAGACCGCATGTCACTATCCGAGGGAAAACTGAAGCGCATGAAAGCGCTCGCCAACGAACGCGGGGTCATTGCCGCCGCGGCCATGGACCAACGAGGCAGTTTGCAGAAATCGCTGGCCGCCGCGCGAGGCGTGGACGTCAAGGCAATCACCGCCGACGTGATGAGCGAATTCAAGGTCGCCGTCAGCAAGGCCCTGACGCCCCATGCCAGCGCCATCCTGCTCGATCCGGAATTCGGCCTGGACGCCGCCCGCGCGCGCGCTTCCAATGCCGGCCTGCTGCTGGCTTATGAGTTGAGCGGATACGACAATACTCAGCCAGGCCGGCTTCCCGACCTGTTGCCGCACGTCTCCGTGAAGCGCCTGGTGGATTGGGGCGCGGACGCCGTCAAGATTCTCATCTACTACGCTCCCTCCGAAGATGCCCCCGTCAACGACATTAAGCACGCCTTCATCGAGCGCATTGGCGCCGAATGCGAGACCTATCAGATCCCCTTCTTCCTGGAATTTGTCGGCTACGATCCCAAGGGCGGCGATGAAAAAGGATTCGAATTCGCCAAAGCGAAACCCCAGGTGGTGAAGCGGAGCATGGAGGAGTTCTCCAAGCCGGAGTACAAGGTGGACGTTTTGAAAGTGGAAGTGCCCATTAACGCCGAATACGTGGAAGGCTCCAGCGTGTTCAAGGGGCAGAAGGCCTACACCCGGCAGGAAGCGCTCACGCATTTCCGCGAGGCCGCCGCCGTAGCCGCCAAGCCGTTCATCTATTTGAGCGCTGGTGTGGGCAACGCTCAATTTACCGAATCTCTCAAGATGGCTGCCGAGGCCGGAACCGGCTATTCTGGCGTCTTGTGCGGCCGCGCCACCTGGAAGGAAGGCATCCCGGTCTATGGCAAACAGGGTCTCAAGGCGCTCGAAGAGTGGCTGCAGCGGGAAGGCGTGAAGAACATCAACGCCGTGAACGACGCCATCAAGTCGGCGGTCCCGTGGTACAAGAAGATGGGCATGGCGGCGCCCGCGTAGCCTGTAGCCATTAGCTGAGCTCTACCGCCGCCGGAGGTGTCCTCTCAGACGTTGTCTTGGGCGAAGCTCACTGGGCGCTCAACTGCGGCGAATGGGTAATGGCCGTCACGTTGGTTTCGGGACGTGTACGGGAGCCAGGGATAGCAGCGCCAGGCCGCCCACGAACAGTGCCAGCATGAGCACCGACATCGTTTTGACACGCATGTCGCCGCCGCGGAATTCTCTCCAGACCAGCAAACCCCACAGCGCCGCCACTACCGGAACTCCCTGGTTCAGCAAAAAGACCATCGACTCTTTGTCGCGAAACAGCTCCGCGGTCAACGTCGACACCCAAATCGCCAGCGCGCCCGTGCACCAGACGGCTCCAGCTAGAATTCCCTTAACGTGGTTCTTGAGGCCGGCCCTGAGATAATCGCCAATCTCCGCCGGTTCTCCTTCCACCGGCAGGTTGATGAAGAAGATGCTGAAGACCAGCGTGGACAGGAACAAGCCGAGCGTGAACATCACGGCCAGGGAAAACGGTCCTAACCCGACGTCGCCTTCCCTCGCCTTATCGACCAGCGGCAAATAAGCTCCCAGCAGGAGTCCGCTCACAATGCCGAGAAGCACGCCCTTGAAGTTCGCCGGACGCCGGGTGCTCTTGGTCTTTCCGGCGCGGGCCAGAAGCTCATGCCGCAGCACGCCCAGCATGTTGAAGGCGATGGCGTCCACAATGACGGCCAGAATCAGCAGTGCGCAACCGGACAGCAGCAGGGTGAGATTGGCCGGCCCGCTGAAGATAGCGGCCACCGTCGAGAGCGTCAGCGCCACCGCGAATGCCGTCGGGAATGCTACCGCCATGCCGGATACCGAAACCGAAGACATCAACACCATGTTGCCGAGGTTGAAAACGATGCCGGCCACGATGCCGTAAACCCATTCCCGCTTTCCGGAATTTCTCAGGTCGTCCAGGAATGAGAACCCGTCAAATCCCAGATTGCCGAAAGTGAAGGTGTAGACCACCGCCAGCACAATCGCGCCTATCGCAAAATCGACGTAAAACAGTTCGTAGCGGAATTTCGCGCCGGCCTTATAGAAGCTTGCCCATGAGCCCAGACAAAGCAATCCCAGGATCAAAACGAACAAGGCCGCACCGTAGGTCTGTGGCAGAATCATGAGATCAGTCCCGGATACGTGAGGGTACAATGCCAGGCACGACGGGGTCAACCGTTGGCGGCGCCGTGATCAAAGGAGCCATCTCCGGCGGCGCGAGCCGTGGAGGCTGACCCGGCGCCTGCCGCACCCGCCACGGCGCCGGATGGCCGGAGCACTCCGGCAGCGCCAGCCCCGCGTAGTAATTCAGCCCGTACTGCCAATTTCGATTCACATGGTCCATGCAGACCTCGCTCACGTGCGGAGCCACCTGCAACCACAGCGCCCGCGGCGATGGCATACGTTCCAGCGCCGGGACTGCGGCGTCCTTCACGTACACTGCGCCAGCGGCGACACCGGCAGCTATGCACGCGGCGGCTGCCAGACGGCGTCCGCGGGATTCAAGGAACCACACCACCGCGGCCAACCCTATCGGCGCCAGCCAGGCGATGTCGAACGCCGGCCTTACGGCGCGAGACATTCCCATCTCCAGCGCCGCCGCCACCATCGGGGCGGCGATCGGGAACGCCACCAGCAGCAGGGCGCAGGCGGCCAGCCAGGGGCGTGCGCTCGCCAACTCGTCCAATCCCAAAGCCATCAGCACCGCCGCCGCCGGAAGCAATGGCAGCAGGTACGACGGCAGTTTGTTCGCGGAAATGGAGAAGAACACCAAACCCCAGACTACCCACGCCAGAAGAAATGCCCTCCGCCGATCCTGCACCGTGGCGCGGCGGACGGAAAGCACCAGTAGCGGCATCCAGGGGAGCAGCCCAGCCAGCAGCACCGGTAAATAGAACCACCATGGCTGGCCGTGCAGGAGGGTCTCGCTGGAAGTGAAACGCTGAAGATTGTGCCGGATGAGAAAGACCTTTAGAAACACATCGCCATTTTTAAGATAACACAGGAGATACCATGGGGCGCAAACTGCCAAAAATGGTCCGATGACGCGTGGCCGGAGAATGTCGCGGAGGGCCGGTCCGCACAGCGCTGCCGGCAATGCCAGGACGATCGCGAGCGGTCCTTTGGCCAGCACCGCCAACCCCAGCAGTACGGCCGCGGCCGGCAGGTATCGGGTATCGCCTTTCGACATCCACGGCAGCGCCAACAGCATCGCGCCCGCGAACGTGGCGGCCAGCGGCAGATCGGTAACGCCCGCCTGTCCCAGGGCTTGCCACCCCACCGAAGTGCCCAGAATCAGCAGTGCCAGCCAGGCCGCGCGGCGATTGTATTCCCGATTCACGATCCACCACAGGAATGCCAGGAACCCGACGGCCAGCAGGGCCACCGGCAGGCGTGCCGCCAAGTCGGGACCCAGACCTGCCTGGAACGCCGCGCCCGTCATCCAATAGAGCAGCGCCGGTTTCTCAAACCAAGGCTCACCCCACAAACGCGGCGTGATCCAATCTCCGGACCGGGCCATTTCCCGCCCGATGGAGGCGTAGCGCGGTTCATCCGGCCCCAAAACGCCGGTGGATCCCAGACGATAAAAGTACAAAAAATACGCCAGCGGCAGTGCCAGCCACACCAGGCGTGGGATTTTCCGCGGCATTTCTCCTATTATAGTTATAGATTCCAGTGCTGTTAGACATCGCCAGTATTCCCACGGCGGAAAATTCCGCTATCCATCTGCACCCCGCCGACAATATCGCCGTGGCGCGCGTTCCCATTTCGGCCGGAGCCACGCTGGTAGTGGATGGCGTCCATCTGGTGGCGCGGGACGCCATCGCGGCCGGACACAAGGTGGCCGTCAAAACCATCCAAGCCGGCGAGACGGTGGTGCGCTACGGTCAATCGATCGGACGCGCCCGCGAACTCATCGAAGCCGGCCGCCATGTCCACATCCACAACCTGGCGTTCCACGAACTGAACTTCGACTACGAATTTCCGGCCGGGGATCTTCCCGTGCCGCAGCGCCGCGAAACGCCCACCTTCCTCGGGTACGCGCGAGAGGACGGGCGGGTGGGCACGCGCAACTACATCGCCGTGGTGGCGGCCAGCAATTGTGCGGCGCACACTGCCGAACTGGTGGCGCAGAGCTACGCCGGGGAAACCCTGCCGCCCAACGTGGATGGCGTGGTGGCCTTCCCGCATGGCGATGGCTGCGGACACGCCGCCGGACCCGATGTCGAGCAACTCCGCCGCACCCTCGGCGGCGTTCTGGCGCATCCCAATGTTTCGGCAGCCGTGATCCTGGGCCTTGGCTGCGAGGACAACCAGATCTCGCACTATCTGGGTTCGGGCGCGCAGCCGGGCGCCAGGCTGGCGGGACTGACCTTGCAATCGAGCGGCGGAACGCGTGGCGCGGTGGATGCCGCGCGCCGCGAAATCGCCCGCTTTCTGGACCAGGCGTCCGCCGAACAACGTACCTCGGCGCCGGCTTCCAAGATCGTACTGGGCCTCAACTGCGGCGGATCGGATTCGTTCTCGGGCATCACCGCCAACCCCGCGCTCGGCTATTGTTCCGATCTGCTGGCGGAACTGGGCGCCACCTCCGTACTCGCGGAAACACCCGAGATCTTTGGCGCCGAGCACCTCCTCGTGAAGCGCGCTAGAAATCGGCAAGTAGCTGAAAAACTATTGACTTGCATCCGAGAGTACAAGCGATACCTGAGCCGTTTTGAGGGCAGCTTCGACGACAACCCCAGCCCGGGCAATAAGGAGGGCGGGTTGAGCAATATTCTGGAGAAATCGCTGGGCGCGGCGGCCAAAGGGGGAACGTCCACCCTGATCGATGTGTACCGGTATGCCGAACGCATCACCTCTCCGGGATTCGTCTTCATGGACACGCCCGGTTACGATCCAGCGTCGCTGAGCGGGCTGGCGGCGGGAGGCTGCAACCTGATCGCGTTCACCACTGGCCGCGGCAGCGCCATCGGGTTCCCCACGGTCCCCGTGGTTAAGATCGCGACCAACAGCAATACCTACCGCCGCATGATGGAGAACATGGACGTGAACGCCGGCGCCATTGCCGATGGCGGGAAGACGGTGCAGCAGGTGGGCCGCGAAATTTTCGATCTGGTTCTGGAAGTGGCCTCGGGCCGCCGCACCTGCGCCGAACGGCTGGGTCATCGGGAATTTGTCCCATGGCGGATCGGCCCGGTGCTGTAATGGGGCCCTCGCAGTACAATAGGTGCAATATGTCTCGAACGCTGTCCGTCATCATCCTTGGCATAGCGCTGTGGCTCGGATCGGGTGCCGTGGCGCAAACTCCGGCAGATCCTAAGTCCTCTGCAATCAGTAAAAAATCGGCATTGGATAAAGTAGTATTGGAGGCCTGGGCCCGGCACTTTCTGGTGATGGATTCGCGGATCGCCGTGACCATCTCCGATCCAAAACCCGCTCCCATGCCGGGATTCGTGGAAGAGACGTTGCGCGCGTCGCTTGGCGACCGCTCGCAGAATTTCGTTTTCTATGTCTCCAACGATGGAAGCAAGATCCTGCAAGGTACGGTGTGGGATGTCGGTCTCAACCCGTTTAAGAAGGATCTGGACAAGCTCAACACCGCATTCCAGCCCAGTATGGGAACGCCCGGCGCCACCGTCGTCCTGGTGGAGTTCAGCGATTTCGAGTGCCCGTATTGCAAGGAAGAGGCCAAGATGCTTCGGGACAACCTGCTGGCGGCGTATCCCACGCAGGTACGTTTGTACTATAAGGAGTTTCCGCTGGTGGAAATCCATCCCTGGGCGAAGCCGGCGGCCATCGCCGGGCGTTGCGTGTTTCAGCAGGCCGCCGCCACGTTCTGGGATTACCACGATTGGATCTACGCCCACCAAGCCGAGGTCACCCCTGAAAACTTCAAGGAAAAGGTGATGGATTGGGCCAAAACCGCAAAGGCCATCGATACTTCACAGCTCGGCTCCTGCATGGATACCAAGGCTACCGCGGAGGCGATCGACAAGAATATGGCCGAAGGCAAGGCATTGGAAGTCGGCGGGACTCCCACCCTGTTTGTGAACGGCCGGCGCATTCCGAACGTGATCGACTGGCCCACGCTCCGCAGCATCATCGATTACGAAATCGAATACCAGAAGACCGCCAAGAATGCCGGCGAGGATTGCGGCTGCGATCTCACCTTGCAACTCCCCGGCGCCCCATCCGCGACGCCGGTTGTGCCGCTGCAAAAGAAGAATTGACCGGAAACGCGGTCGCTACGTCTCGGGCAGAAGCTCGTGCAAATGGCGGAGGAGTTCGGATGGAAAGAACGGCTTCGGCAAAAAGCGAATTTTCTTCGCCGCGGCGGGAGCTTCCTTGAAATAGCCTGAAATCAGCAGTACCGACGCTTCGGGATGCAATTTCAATACGCGCTCGGCCAGCTTCACACCGTCCATTTCGGGCATCTTCATATCGGAAATGAGCAGATCGATGGGCTGGTTTTCGCAGATCTGAAGCGCCTCGCCGGGCCGCGGCGCCAGTAGGACACGGACGTTTCTGGACGTCAGCATCGTTTCGACCAGCCTCAGGATCTGCGGCTCGTCGTCGACAATCAGAACCGTGCGGATCCGTTCCTTCATGAGCAGCATTGATTTTACCGCAGTCTCTTCCGGTCCTCATTTTTGCGACAATGCAGTAGCGAAGATCTCTCTATGCCTTGCCTTCTGGTAGTCGCCATATTGGCATTCCCCCGGGCCATACTGGTCCTGATGTTCTTCTTCTCCACCTATCTGCAGCGCGCCTACCACGGCCTGCTGCTGCCCTTGCTGGGCTTCCTCTTCCTGCCCCTGACCACTGTGGTCTACGCCTGGCTGGTGAACTCCGGCCGCCCTCTTGAAGGGATCAACCTGCTGTATCTCGTCATCGCTGTGGTGATCGACGCCGGCGGCCTGAGTGGCGGCGAGTACCATAGACGGCGCCGGGATTGAGCATGTTGCAGGATCGGCTGGCCGCGGTTCGCGACCGTATGGCGCGCGCCGCCGAGGGTTCGCATCGCGACCTGGCGGGCATCCTTCTGCTGGCGGTGACCAAGATTTTTCCGGCAACCGCGATTCACGAAGCGTATGCCTTGGGCCTGCGCGATTTCGGCGAAAATTACGTGCAGGAATTCGAAGGCAAGGCGCCCGAAGTGGCCGGTCTGGCGGGCGCGCGTTTCCACCTCATCGGCCATCTGCAGTCCAACAAATCGCGCAAGGCCGCGGAGCTGTTCCAGGTGGTACAAACCGTGGATTCGCCCAAGCTTGCCTTGCGTTTGAATGACGCGACTACCAAAATGCAAGTGATGCTTGAGGTCAAACTCTCGCCTGAGGAAGCCAAGCGCGGCGCCGATCCCGAGGAATTGCCCGAGCTGATCGCCCAGGTGCGCGAGTGCCCCCACCTCGATCTGCGCGGCCTGATGACCATGCCGCCCTGGTCAGACGACCCGGAGGCATCGCGGCTGTACTTCCGGCGTCTGCGCGCTTTGGCCGAACTTCATGGTCTTAGTGAACTTTCCATGGGTATGTCGCACGATCTGGAGACCGCCATCGAAGAGGGCTCGACTTGCGTCCGTGTCGGCACGGCTCTGTTTGGGAAACGGAAGAAGGTATAGTCCCCGTGCTCTCAGGACTGTCGGCCTCGTCGGGAACCTGCCCCACAAAGCAGGTCCGGCACGGAACCGCGACTGTTAGGGAGCGGCCCGGGCGATCGGCAATTCACCCCCCGCCCGCCAATCTTCCCCGCGCGACCACTTTGAAGCTTAGAATCGTTCTCGCTCGCGGACCGGGCCGCTCCCGGACAGCCGCGGTTCCGTGTCGGGGCTGGCGCGCAGCCTCGGGCCAATCTTCCCGGAGCGGGATTTCCGGAAAGTGCGCGCGCACATGACCGTCGGATTCTACTCTCCGCTTCCGCCAGCCCGTACCGGGGTGGCCGATTATTCGGCGGTCCTGCTGGCCGAACTGCGCCGCCGCGGCCGTGTGGAGGTCGCGCCCGAGCGATGTGACGTGGCCCTCTACCACTTGGGCAACAATCCGCTGCATGCGGAAATCTACCGGCGCGCACTGGAACATCCAGGCGTGGTGACGCTGCACGATGCCGTCCTCCACCACTTTCTGCTCGGACAACTTGACGAAGCCGCCTATGTGGAAGAATTCGTCTACAACTACGGCGAATGGAACCGTGGACTTGCCGGGGAGCTGTGGCGCGGCCGCGCGGCTTCCGGCTCCGATCCCCGATATTTCGAGTACCCCATGCTCAAGCGCGCGGCGGAACGGGCTTTGGCGGTGGTGGTCCACAATGCCGCCGCGGGCCGCGCGGTGAAAGCGGCCGCGCCGGGCGCGTGCGTCGTCGAGATTCCACACCTGCTCCAGACGGCCCCCGCCATCGGCGAGTCCGAGACCATGCGGTACCGGCAGCGCCTGGGAATCGAAACGGGCGCATTCCTGTTCGGCGTATTCGGCTACCTGCGCGAATCCAAGCGCCTGTTCAGCGTTCTGGAAGTCTTCGCCGAGGTACATCGGGAGGCGCCCGCGACGGCCCTGCTGGTGGCCGGCCAGTTTGTTTCGACCGACCTGGAACGCTCCGTCGAGCCGCTGCTCGCCCAGCCCGGCGTGTTCCGGCGCCCCCATCTGAAAGAAAGCGAGTTCTGGCTGGCGGCCTCCACGGTGGATGCCTGTATCAACCTGCGCTATCCCGCGGCTGGGGAAACCTCCGGCATCGCAATACGAATGATGGGCCTCGGGAAGCCCGTTCTGCTTACCGATGGCGAAGAGTCCGCCGGTTTTCCGGAGGATGCCTGCGTGCGCGTTCCGGCGGGGCCCGCCGAGCGCGAGTCTCTGCGCCAGCACATGATTTTGTTACCATTGATGTATGACGTGGCGCGTGCCATCGGCCAGCGGGGCGCCGAGCACGTTACAGCCCGCCACCGGGTAGATCAGATAGGACAACACTACTGGGAATTGCTTTGCGCATTCTGTACCTAAGCTCAGCTTTGTGCGCGGTAGCGGCCGCAGTTGCGGGGCCGCAGAAGACACCTGTCCGGGAACTTCACGTTCCGGTCGCCATGCGCGACGGCATTCGCCTCTCTGCCAATGTCTTCCTGCCCTGGGAGCACGGGCGTTTTGCCACCATCCTGATCCGCACGCCCTACGGCAAGGGAACGGACCTAGTGTCCAACTGGCAGGCCTTGATGGATCATGGATTTGCGGTGGTGGTGCAGGACGTGCGCGGCCGGTACGAATCGGAGGGCGAGTTCCAGCCGCTTACGCAGGAGCCCGACGACGGCAGCGACACGCTGAACTGGATCGCCCGCCAGCCCTGGTCCGACGGCAAGATCGGTATGACCGGCGGATCTTACCTGGGCATTGTGCAGTGGAAGGCCGCCCTCACCGGCAATCCGCACCTCAAGGCCATCTTTCCGGTGGTGTCCGGCTATGACGACTACCGGGACCGGTTCTACTCCACCGGCGGCGCCGTGAAACTGGGCAACCGGCTCGAATGGATGTCGGAGAACCTGAGGGCTCCGGGATTTCACGTCGATTTCAGCCAGTTCGTGCTGCACTTGCCCGTGCGCAGCGCGGATACGGCGGCGACCGGGTTGACTTCGGAGATGTACCGCCAGGCCATGGCGCACCCGTCGTTCGACAGTTTCTGGCGCTCCATCAGCACCAAGGAACAGATCGACAAAATCCATATCCCGGTGTTTGCGGTGGGCGGCTGGTACGACAATTACGTGGAGAGCGACCTGGCAGCCTTCGCCGCGCTGCACAAGGCCTCCAGCGTGAACCGCGTTCTGGTTGGTCCATGGCCGCACAACATGTCGCGCAAGTTCGACGGCGTGGACTACGGACCGGATTCGCAGGTTCCGGTGCGGCAGTTGGAGATCGAATGGTTCGACCAGTGGCTCCTGGGCAAAGATACGCCGCTGCTCTCGACGCCTCAGGTGAGCCTCTTCATCATGGGCTCCAATCGGTGGCTGGAAGCCCATGAGTGGCCGCCGGAAAACGGCCAGGCGCGGAAATGGTACCTGGAGAGCAAGGGTAACTCCAACACGCTGAATGGCGACGGCTCGCTCGGGGAGGCGCCGCCGTCACTATCCAAGCAGCACGCTCCGGCCGACGGCTTCGTCTACGATCCGCACGATCCAACGCCCACGCGCGGCGGCGCGGTGTGCTGCAATCCCGAAGTCTTTCCGTGGGGACCCCTGGACCAGCGTGTCGTGGAAGTGCGCAGCGACGTGCTGGTGTACACCTCGAAGGCGTTGGCGCACGACATGGAAGTGGCCGGCCCGGTGAAGGCCGTGCTGTACGTGTCGACCACCGCGAAGGACACCGACTTCACCGCCAAGCTGGTGGACGTGTTTCCGGACGGCACGGCGCGCAACCTCACCGACGGCATTCTGCGGCTGCGCTATCGCAACTCGCTCGACAAGCCCCTACTGGCCGTGCCAGGCGAGTTGTACCAGATTACCGTGGATGCCGGCGTTACGGGCAATGTGTTCCGCAAGGGGCACCGCATCCGTCTGGAAATAGCGAGCAGCAACTTTCCGCGCTTCGACCGCAACCTCAATACCGGTGGTGTTACGGCCGATGCAATGCACTTTTTGAAAGCCACGCAGAGGGTCTGGCATGACCCCCAACGGCCATCGTATCTGGAACTGACCGTAGTTCCGGAGGGCAAACGGTCGGCACTTTAGCTTCCACTTCCAGGTCTGGCGCTGGCACAGTCATTTATTTTAGATCTGCCGCGGAATCGCCCCTCAAACTATTCGACCAATCCGCGCAAAGACTCGGCCACATGCTGAAGGGTGTTGGCTTGCGCCTCCATTTCATTGGTCGCGGCGGCGCTTTCCTCCGCCTGGGCCGCGGTATTCTGAGTGTTTTGGTTCATCTGGGATACGGCGCGTGCGATTTCCGCCATTCCGGTGGCCTGCTGCTCGCTGCCGGCACTGACGTTGCGGATGATCGCGCTCAACTTTCCGGCATTGCCGCTGATCTCGCGGAATACGGCGTTCACCTGTTCCACCGAGCTGCGGCCCCCCTGCGCCTTGGATAGGGAATCCTCGATTAGGTGGGTGGTATCCCGCGCCGCCTGGGCGCAGCGTTGCGCCAGGTTCCGGACCTCATCGGCCACTACCGCAAACCCGAGACCCGCGTCTCCCGCGCGCGCCGCTTCCACCGCCGCGTTCAGTGCCAGGATGTTGGTCTGAAAAGCGATCTCGTCGATGATCTTGATGATCTTGGAGACCTTGCTGTTGGAGGTGTTGACGTCATCCATGGATACAATCATGGAATTGACCGCGCGGTCGCCGTCGCGCAACCGCACATCCACCGAGGAGACCAGGGAACTGGCTTCGCCGGCGCTGGCCGCGTTACTGCGGGAAATGGAGGAGATTTCTTCGGTGGCGGAAGAGGTCTCCTCGAGCGACGCCGCCTGTTCGGATGCGCCGGCCGCCAACGCGCGGCTGGAGGACGAGAATTGCGACACCGTGGTATGAATGCCCTCGGCGCTGGCGGCAATGTCGTGGGTGGCGCGCCGCAACTGGCGGCTCATCCGCAGCACGATCAGCAGAATGATGCCGCCCGCGGTTATGGTCAGCATGACGATCAACGCCGTGATCGAATTCGACCAGGCGCGCGCGGTTTGCGCTCGCTCCGAACTGGAGCGCAATTCCTGGCGCGCCGATTCCAACAGTCCGATCCTCACCTTGTCGAAGGTATCCGAGACGGCGCGGCCATTTTTTTGCGACGATGCGGCGGCTTCCTCCGGCTTTTCGGCACGGCAGAGCGTATTCACTGTTTCGATGTTCCGGTACCAGGGACCGATTACAGCCTCAGCCTCCGCGAACGCCTGTCGTTCGGCCGGAGAGTCCAGAAGATTCCTGAGGCGAACTACGGCTTGGTCGAACCGCGGTTTGGCCGTCTCAATCTTGCCGATTTCCTGCTCCACAATCTCCGGTTTTTCAAGGAACGCATACACCAGCACTTGCCGGCCGGCTATGCGGATCCGATCCATGACCGTCGAGAATTCAGCAACCGTCGCCACTTTCTCGGAAGCCACGCGAGATACACGGTCCATCTCCGTTCCCATCCGGTGAGCCGTCCATGCCGCCGAAACGGCGCCCAGGAGAGCGACCGATACCAGGGCCCCGCAACATCCCAGGAGCTTTTGCTGCAAAGTCAACTTCGATCTCATTTACGATGCCCTGCCTCCTCTTGTCTTATCGGCCGAAGCGGGGGATTTCGTAAGTGCAGGAGAAAGTTGCCAATCGCCGTGCGACGCCGGCTCCGCTTCAACGCCGGCATTCCGGACTCCCGCGGGATGTTACACGGCAATCGCACCTTCAGGAATCCGGTCTGGCCGCGGCGGTGTGGACGCGCGATATCGGCAAAGCCCGCGCCTTCGAGGCCGCGGCGCCATTCGGCGGCTTCAAACAATCGGGCATGGGACGTGAACCTGGCGAGTACGGCCTGCAAAAAGACACCGGGGTCAAAACCGTTACGGTCAAATTGTCACGCGAGGTTGCCGGGGCGGCGCTCGCAGTCCGTGACGCAAACTGGGATTTTGGGCGATTCGCCCAAATTAAAGGAAAAACAAAGGACTTACACGCATTTTTTGGGCGATTCGCCCAAACCGGACCTTGGATAGATAGACCGCTCTACCGCCCTTCGTCACCCTTTCGCCGAATCTTGATATCCAGTCTCTTGATCTTCTGATTCAGCGTCGATAACGGCACGTGCAAACTCTCGGCCGCTTCGGTCTGGCTCCAGGTGCATTGTTCCAGACGCTCCAGAATCACCCGCCGTTCGAAATCGTTCACGATCTCGAATAGCGAGGCATCCGCAGGCAGAGGCCCACCGTCTTTGCGATGCAGCCGGATGCCGTTAGCCTGAAGCAGGGGGTCGGGCAAGACGTCCAGCGGAACCGCCGAGTCGTTGGCCAGCACCACCGCCCGCTCCACCACGTTCTCCAGTTCGCGGACATTGCCCGGCCAGTTGTGCTCCATCAGCACCTGGAGTGCATCGGGCTGGAAACTGAGCAGCGATTCGCCCGCCGGCGACAGAAACTTGTTGTTCTGTCTGCAGTAGAAGGTGAAAAAATGGCCCACCAGCAGCGGGATATCCTCCCGCCGCTCGCGCAAGGGCGGCATCGCGATGTTGATCACGTTCAGCCGGTAATACAGATCCTCGCGAAACTTGCCTTCCTTGACGAGCTGATACAAGTCGGCGTTGGTGGCCGCCAGAATCCGCACGTCCACCTTGATCGGATCGGTCGAGCCCAGCGGCGTGAATTCCTTTTCCTGGATCACCCGCAGCAGCTTGATCTGCGTCTCCGGTCCCAGGGTGCCCACTTCATCGAAAAAAATCGTCCCACGGTCGGCTACTTCGAAGTAGCCTTTCTTCGATTGCACCGCGCTGGTGAAAGCGCCGCGCACATGTCCGAACAGCGTCGATTCCAGCAGGTCGGGCGGCAGAGATCCGCTGTTGACGGCCACGAACACCTGGTCGGCGCGCGGCGAGTTGGCGTGGATTGCCTTGGCCACCAGCTCTTTTCCCGTACCGGTCTCCCCGGTGATCAGGATGGTCGACCGCGCCTCGGCCACCTGGCCCACCAGGTCCAGCATCCGCACCATCCGCTCGCTCTTCCCGATGATGTTGGGGAAGCTGTAGCGCTGTTTGAGCGCGCGTTTGAGCTGGGTATTCTCGGTCTCCAGCCGCCGCCCGGCGAGCATCCGGTCGATCTCGATGATCAGCTTCTCGTTGTCCCAGGGCTTGGAGAAGTAGTCGTTCGCGCCCAGTTTCAACGCGTGCACGGCGGCTTCCACCGATCCGTAAGCGGTGATCATGAAGATCGGCGTCTCGCGGTCTCGCTTGCGCACCTGCTCGATCACTTCCATCCCCGAAAGGTCGGGCATCATCAGGTCCAGCAGCACCAAATCGTAGGCGTGCTGTTCCATCTTGCGCAATCCGTCGGCGCCGTTCTCGGCCAGTTCGGGGGCGTAGCCCTCGGAGATCAGCAGCAGCTCGAGTCCTTCGCGGATGTCGGCTTCGTCGTCGATGACCAGGATTCTGCCCTTACCGGGTTGTGTGGGAGAGAAGCTCATTCACCGGCTTCCTTGCCGCGGAAAACGGAAGGTCGATGCGGAATCTGGCGCCGCCGCCCGGCCGGTTGGAGACTTCAATGGAACCGCCATGCTCTTGAATGATACCGTACGTCACCGAGAGACCGAGACCCGTGCCCTTGCGCGCCGTCTTGGTGGTGAAAAACGGGTCGTAGATGCGGTGTACGTGTTCCGCTGCGATCCCGGTACCGGTATCGGCCACTTCGATACGCGCGCCCGCTCCCTCCGGCCAGGTCCGCACTTCCAGCGTTCCTCCGGCCGGCATGGCGTCGCGGGCGTTGAGGAACAGGTTCAGGAATACCTGTTGGAGCTTGCCTGCGTTGCCGTGAATGGGCCGAAGGTCCGCTTCCAGATCGGTCTTGAGCTGGACTCCGGCTTTCTGCAGTTGGTGCTCCAAAAGGCTCAGCGTCTCCTGAATCACGCGGTTGAGATTGATTTCGCCGAATGACGTTGTCGAGGTTCGCGAGAAATTCAGCAGAGAATTCACAATCTCACTGGCGCGGAATGTCTGTTTGGCGATCTTATCGAGGATCAGGGATTTCTGCGAATCGTCGGCCACCTGCTTGGCCAGCATCTGGGCGTAGGTGGAGATCACCGCCAGCGGCGTATTGACTTCGTGCGCCACGCCCGCCGCCAGCAGGCCGATGCTGCTCAGTTTGTCCGCCTGCACCAGGCGCTGCTCCAGTTCGGCGCGGTCGGTCACGTCGTCGAAGATGATCAGGCGTCCGATCTGTTCCTGGTCCTTGGAAACCAGCGGCGCGATGGCGATATTCAGCGTGGACTCGCGGAACTTGCCCGGCAGTGGCGACGCGCTGCCGTTACCATTGACATGCCCATTTGCGGCCGCCGCGGGACGCAGCACGAATTTGTAGATGTGGTGGATGCCCGTTTCGCCGCGCACGCGGGTAAACTGGTCGCACAGGTCCGCCGGGAAAATGTCCGACAATGCGTGGCCCACGGCCTGTTCGCGCGGCACTCCGGTCAATTGCTCGATCTGCGAATTCCAGCTCTCCACGCGGTCTTCCAGATCGGCCGCCAGGATGCCCACATTGATGGATTCCACGATGTTCTCGCTGAATTCCTTCAGCCGTTCGTACTCCTCCACCTTGCGCTGCAACGACCGGTACAACGACGCGTTCTCGATGGCGATGGCCACATACCCGGTGAGGGTGATCAACAGTTCCACGTCCACGCTCGACAGGTAGTCGCCGTCCACCGTCCGGCTGACACCCATATAAGCGATGGTCCGGCCGCGCACGGTGCAGGGCAGGTAGTACGTCAGGTCCAGATCGGCGATGGCGCTCTTCACCGAGGCAGGCCATGCGCGCGAGACGGCATCCAGGTGATGGCGCGTGCGCTCAAAGAACAGATAGGGTTCGGTCCGCTTCCAGTTCAGAAAGCTGAGATCCGGTTCCTGGGGGTCGCCCGCGGCCAGGCGCGGGTTGCTGCCCATAGCCTTCTTAAGCCGGAACCGGCTGCCCTCCTGGTCTTCCGCCAGGAAGAACGTCACGTGCTTAATACCGAGGGTTTCAATGAGCCGTTCCCCGGCGGCCGAGAGCATCGTGTCCAGATCGGTCTCGGCGCCCAATTCACGCGCGAACTCCACCAGCGTGCGCCGGTAATCGTAGCGGTCCTGGTAAAAATGGCGGTCCAGCCATTCCTGGGCCCAGGCGCGGACCGGCTGCAGCAGGAAGGCCGCAACCAGCATGATGCAGATCACGGCGCTGGTAGGCAGATCCCGGAACGAAACGTGGACCACGCTCGCCAGCGTGAAAACGATCCCGTAAAACCCGGCCAGTACCGAGAGAGTCGCCAACGTGTAGGCATAGCCGCGGCGGAACAGGATGTCCACGTCCATCAGCCGGTAGCGCACAATCGCATAGGCCAGAGTGAGCGGGATCAGCACCATCGAGAGCACCAGGAGCTTGAGGTATTCTCCCGGCAGGGTCGCCAGCCCCGAGTACGGCAATACGTAAAAGAGTGCGCAGGGAACGAAGCCGCAGAAGGTGCCGTTGCGCAGCCATTTCAACTGTTGCCGCACCAGCGTATCTTCGGCGCGCCGGTATTGAATGCCCAGGGCGATTGCGCCCAGCCCGTAGGGTGCGATAGCCAGAATCACGCCGGCGCGGTCCAGCCACCAACGCACTTCGATCAGGGAGCCGCTTCCGGGGTGCAGCGTTCCCGAGGCGAACGCCAGGTATGCCAGAAACAGCAGACCACCAGGCAGGTAAAGCAGGGCCGCGCGCAGCGGTTTCCCAAACGAACCCAAAGGCTCCGGGAAGATCAGGCTAAAGTGCAGGAACAGCGCCGGCGCCAGCAGGCTGGCGGCTACATTACAGAAATAAATGGCTTTGTCGAAGGGGGTGAGTTGGCCGGTATAGTGGAAACAAAAGAATACGAAGGAGGCCAGGCATAGAAAATAGAAATGCCGCGCGCGTTGCGCGCTGCCGCGCCGGAAGTAGACGAACAGGCCAATCACCAGGTAAGCCGCGCCCACGATGTACTGGTAGCTAACCGCCCGGTCCAGCGGCACCTCACCCACGATCAGGTTGGCATCGAATTCCACTCCCCGCCGTAGCAGCCGGTAGTCCGCCTTGCCCCAGGCTTTGATGGCCGCCAGCACCCGGGCGACGTCCGTTTCCTTCTCCACCTTGACGCTGTTAATGCTCTGCAGCCAGTCGCCCACATGGATTCCCGCATTGGCGCCGGGGCTTTCCGCGGGAACTCCGATGGCTCGCACTCCACCTGTCCGGTTCACCCAGATTACGCCGTCGTCGGGAAGGCGAAACCGCCGGTATTCCTTGAAGTTAATGACCGCGCCGACAGCAAGGGCGAGGGTCACAACCGTCAAGATCGCCGTGGACAGTTGGAACTTTAGTTCCTGAAGCATGGTAGCCGCCGACGCAAGCTAGCGAGACAATTATTTCCCCGGAGCAGCAGCACGTTTGATGCCGATGTCCGTTCCCAATTCCGGATTAGGAAAGCCTTTAGTTTCCGGTGGTTTGCCGAAGTGGAGCGTTTGCAATCCGTTATTTGGGATAATACCACTACGCTTCCCTGTATCTCGATGTCACACCGGAGGTTTTACTAAAGCGGTTTCATATCCAAAGGTTGGTAGTCCTGGGACCACGGAAAATGGGAAATAGTGCTATATGCTGTACAATATACGAGATGCGGACCGCGACTGCGGGTTTCTGCAAATTCACCGAGGGATGAAGATGCGAACGGCGATATTTCCTGCCTTCCTGGCTTTGGCCACTCTACTTGCGTGTTCGGCTCAGGACCCGAAGCCGGTGGCCACTCCGGCCACGCCAACTGCCCCAGCCGCCACCCAGGCGAACAAGAGCATTACCGACGATGCGACGCAAGACTTCGTGATCGGGGCCGAGGACGTCCTCAGCATCGCGGTGTACGACCAGCCGCAATTCACCGTGCATAGCCAATCGGTCCGTCCCGACGGCATCATCACCATGCCGCTGGTGGGTGAAGTGAAAGCCACGGGCAAAACGCCCCGGGCCCTGGAAAAAGAGATCGCCGGCGTGCTGGCCGAGAACTACCTGCGCACCACGCCCCGCGTGTCGGTTACGGTGGATATGGTGAAGAGCCGGTATTATTCCATCAACGGCGGCGTCAACAAGCCGGGACAGTTTCCGCTGCTGGTGCCCACCACCATCATGCAGGCGCTGGTCAATGCCGGTGGATTTAAAGAGTTTGCCAACATGAAGAAGATCAACCTGCTGCGCGACGGCAAGGTCTTCGTAGTGTTCAATTTCAAAGATGCCCTGACGGGCAAACACCCGGAGAAAAACGTCTACCTGAAACATGGCGACTTGATCATCGTCAAGGAATAGCCGGGCTAGCCGACGAGGATTGCGAGATGATGAGCGCACCCCAGAATAATTTCGTGGCCGTTTCGCGGAGACCGCCCGATATCGAAGACTATATCGATATGATGCGGCGCTACCGGTCCTGGATCATCGGGCCGATGTTCCTGGGGCTGGTGATTTCCTTCATGATCGCATTTTTTTACCCCGACACTTTCGTCTCCCGCGCGACCATGAGCATCACACCGCAACTGGTTTCCGAGAAGCTGGTCCAGAGCACCGCATCCACTCAGATTTATCAACGGCTGGAGGCGATCACCACCTCCATCCGCAGCCATACCAACCTGATCAGCATCATCGCGGACCCGCAGTTCAACCTGTATCCGCAGGATCGGGCGAAGGGTAAGGCCCTCGAGGATGTAGCCAATGATATGGACAAAGACATTAAGGTGACCTTCAGGGCGCCCGCGGATACAGGCAGCGGCCGCATGGCGACGTCCTTCCAGATCGAGTTCTCCTATATCGACCGGTTCAAAGTCCAAAAGGTGGTGAACAAGCTGGTTTCGATGTACGAAGACCAGAATTCGCGGGAACAGAGGCTCTCCGCCAAGACCACCAGCACCTTTGTGAGCGAAGAACTCAAGCAAGCGGAGGAAAAACTGTCGTCGGCCGAGCAGGCCATCACCCGGTTCACTCAGGAAAACCGCGGCCATATGCCGGACGAGTTCCAAAGCAACATTTCGCAACTGCAGGGACTGCGAATGCAAGCCAACACGGCGAACGATCAAATCGCCGCCGCTCAAACCCAGAGAATCGGTTATGAGGCCGCCTTCAAGAACCTCCAGAACCAGGAGACCTACTGGCGGGCTCAACTGGAAACTACCACGAACGGGCCGGCGGCATCCAGCAGCGACCAGGCGCTCGGGCTCCGCAAGGCCATTTCGACTCTGACTCTGGACTTGGCCCAGGCCCGCAAGCAATACCAGGAAGCCATGCCGGAAGTCCAGACCCTGATATCGCGGCTCGATTTCGCGCAAAAAGAACTGGACCGGGCGGAGAAGGAAGACGCCGACCGTGCGGCCCAGAACGCTTCCGGTCCGGTGGTGGTGAAGAACCGGCAAGCGGCGGATGAGTTGGAATCCATCAGGGCCAACGAAACCTCGGTCCGGGCCCAGATCGCCCAAGAGGAGACCGTCATCCTGAGAAAGAATAAACAGATCGAGGAATTGAATCGCGAGATGGCCGTGGTCCAGAAGAGTATCGACGCCAGCGGAACCAACTCCCAGGAATACAACCGGTTGATGCACGAACGGGATATCGCCGAAACCGCGGTTCAGGATTACAGCAAGCGGGAGCAGTTGTCGCAGTCCCAGGAGCGAATGGAGGAAGTGCAGGCGGGGGAGAAACTGGAAACCCTTGACATGGCCTCCTTGCCGGACACCGCCACGGAACCGAAACGCGAGATTTGGGCCGGGGCGGGCACACTGGTTGGTTTGCTGCTGGGAATCGTGCTGGCGGGCGCCAAGGAAATGAAAAACACCTCCCTCAAGAATTTAAAGGACGTACGCGCCTATACCAACCTTCCCATACTGAGCAGCGTGCCGCTGTTGGAAAATGCCCTGCTGGTGCGCCGCAAACGGCGCCTGTTCTGGCTGGCGTGGACCAGCGCGTTCATTGTCGGTTTCGCCTGTATGGCGGTATCGATGTATTACCACTTCGTGGTGAGGCCCGGTCTGGGTTCGTGAGAGCATGGAGAGTGAATGAGCCGAGTACATGACGCATTGCGGCGCGCTGAACAAGCAGGTTCCTTGCCGGAAGAAGGAATCATGGTACCCGCCGCGGATGAGATTCGGGGACCTGAGTATCTGCCCCTGAATGGCGGCAGTGTCTCCGCTCCGGCTGTGCGCCTCAATCTTCATCCCGGGATGTTGGCCGAAGTGCCGGTCGTGCCGTTCCAGCCCGCGCCGGAATCGCACCTGCTCGATCTGGCCAACTCCCACGAAACTCCGGCTGAGGAATTCCGTACGTTGCGCACGCGGTTGAATCACCTGCAAACCCTCCAACCGCTGCATACCATCGTCGTCACCAGTCCGTCGCCGGCCGAAGGGAAGACTTTTTCCGCGGTGAACCTGGCCCTGGCGCAGGCCCACATTGCGGAAACCTCCGTCCTGCTGGGAGACTTCGATTTGCGCCGGCCGATTGTCCACAACCTCTTTCAGATCGACCGTACTCCCGGACTCTCGGACTACCTGACCGGACGTTGCACCTTCCCGCAGGCGCTGCGCAAAGTGGAGGGAATCAACCTCTACCTGCTGCCCGCCGGCTCGCCGGTGAAGAATCCGCTCGAACTGCTGAACATGCGGCAGGCCAAGGCGCTGTTCGAGGAACTGCCCCGCATCGTCAACTGGGCGATCTTCGACACTCCGCCGCTGCTGTTCTCGGCCGACGCCAACCTGCTGGCCACGCTGGCGGACGGAACCGTCCTGGTGGTCAAGATCGGCTCCACCACGTTCGACAACGTGCAACGCGCCATGCAATCGCTGTGCGAAAACAACGTACTCGGGATCGTCGCCAATGGCGCCCGCGCCTCGGAACTGTACAGCAAGTACACCTACTACTACTCCAAGACGGAATAGCGGACCCAGACCCGCAAGGCCGCGGCGTGCGTCACCCGCACGGTGCGTCCCGCGATAGACAGCTCCAAGTCAGCGGACACGCGAAGCACTTCCATCCGGACTCCGGGGCGGATCCCCAGGCCGTCCAGATACTCCAGCAGTTTCCGGTCGCGCTCGAAGACACTGACCACCGCTATGCGGTCCGCCGGCCGGGTTTCTGCGAGGAGGGTGAGTCCGCGTTTTCGGCGGTCCTCGGGCGACTCGGCGCCAGCCACGTTTCCGTGAGGGCAGGCCGCCCCGGCGCCCAGCTTCTCCACCAGCTTCCGTTCAAAATCGGCGGAAACGGCGTGCTCCATTTGTTCGGCTTCGTCGTGGACCTTGTACCATTCCAGGCCGAAAATCTCCGTCAACATCCGCTCGATCAGGTGATGGCGATGCAGCAGGCGGTTGGCGATTTCGCGCCCGGCCGCGGTCAGCGTCAGCCTTCCGTCGCGCGCCACGCGGATCAGCGCGTCGCGTTTGAGGCGCTTGATGGCCATGGTGACCGCCGGCGCCGAAACGTGCAGCCATCGTGTCAGCGTTACCGCCTTGACGGTCTCGCCTTCCGATTCCGCTTCGGCGATCGCTTTGAGGTAATTCTCCTTGGAGATGGTGATTCGCACGTCTGAGTCGATTCTATCGCGCGGATCGCGCGGATCGCGGCGGCATAAATAAACCTGGGGACAGGGTCGAAAAACCACTGCCTCTCGCGCCCATCGCGTCTCCGTGGCCTCTCGCGCCCATCGCGCGCTGGCTACCGCTCGCGTTCATCGCGCGCTCCCATCTGC